>OCJN01000028.1_pt1 | contig 119463 bp, 103 predicted proteins | sample 1480731 | NCBI WGS metagenome assembly OCJN01 (sample SAMN05301479, study PRJEB22388) | human skin metagenome | isolation source: Infant 1 DOL 23 skin | host: Homo sapiens | place: USA: Pittsburgh, Magee-Womens Hospital of UPMC | collected 2013/2014 | reverse complement strand
CAGTCACTAACTCGCATCGACCCAACGCCACCTGACATAAACGCAGTCACTAACTTGCATTGGCCAGGCCGCACAGTAGTCAGGCCGCGCAGTAGCCAGGCCGCGCAGTAGCCATAAGGCAAAGGCGACATGGCGTTCTGCAGTTATCCACAGTCTGAAAATTATCCACAGACAGCGAGGTTTTGGCCCCTTGTGGGCATCATTGAATCCGCCCTGTAGTGCACGCTATGGCCATGGCGATCAAGAAACTGTCCATGGCTCAGCGAACCGAGGCTCCAACAAATCCAGTAGTCAACGCCGTCGATGATGAAGCGCTGCGTGAAGAGGTTGCGCTCATAGTCGCTGCTACCGGTCGTGACTGTGTGCAGGAGACCGTGCCACCTGTGGCTGCAGCGTCAGTGGCCGCACAAACATTTGCTTCGCCGCCAGCATCACTATCATCATCAGCCCCAGAGCCTTCCCCATCGTCAGTATCGACAGGAGCGGGAGTTTCATCGGCCCTGTGGCGTCGGGCACCAGCGGTGTTCGTCGATGCACCGGCAGCCCGAAGATTAGCCGGGCGGCCTCATTGTGAGGGAGCAATCTTTCTGGTCCGCAGTGATACTGAGGCGGAAGATGCGCAGGTAGCGAAGGTTTTAGCTCCTGTTTACAGTGCTAGTTTGCCCGCGGATAACGTCGATATTGTCGAACTTCTCGGCCGAGCCGAGGTACGCCCGGATGGTCCGAGGCTCTCCGATTTCCAACACGGCTCGAGCCTCCTGAACCACCAACGCACCCCAGCGTCACCTGCGAGCGCAGACGTGATTACAGCACCAGGTACAGAACCCGCACCGAACGTGCCAGCAACTACAGCCGATTCCACGGCAACGTGCCTGATGGTGGTTCCTGCGGTCGGCGGTGCCGGTGCTTCCATTACGGCGGCAGCGAGTGCATTGGTTCTTTCCCGCGAAAGGCCCATCTGCTTGGTGGACGCAGATGCGCTGGCGGGAGGTATTGATCTGGTGCTCGGGATGGAAACGGAACCGGGACTGAGGTGGCAAGGCTTCTCGGCTGCTGATGGCCGTCTCGACGGGGCGGCACTCTACGAAGCACTGCCATCCTGCCCACGATCGCCCGCGCTGAAAGTGTTGACGTGGACTCGCAGTCGCACGCCCGAGACGACTTACAACCACGCCTCTGCGAACAACAAATTCGACAGCGCCGACAGAACCGACAGAACCGACAGGCCCGACGATGTCCGGCACATTGCCAGCACCATTAGTTGCCTTATTCATGCCGGAATTACGGTCATCGTGGACTGCCCGAAGCAGGTGGAGTACGTCACCACTCTCGGCGCGCTTGCCGATGACACCGTCATAGTCCTGCCCACCTCCGTTCGAGCTATCGCAGCCGCTGGTCCCTTGGCGAGCATCTGTGCACAAGCGGGGTTCACCCCAAATCTTGCAGTGAGGTACCAGCAGCACCGCGATATCAGTGTCGAAGAGGTGGAATACGCTCTCGACCTGCCCATTGCTGGTGAGATTGAGTACTGCAAGAAAGTAGCTCACGAGATAGATGTGGGCGGGCTCGTTGGGGCCGTCGGCAAGCTGACGCGGGGATTGGGAGCGATGTTTGCCCTTGTCGGCGGTGGTGGCGATGGATGATGTCAGGCTGTTGGCGGCGGTGCGGACGGCGCTTGCGGAGCGGCCTGGGGTGGCATCGCATAGCGAGGTCGCCGACATCATTCGCGCAGAGACCTCGGGGGTTGTCTCCGATGTGAAGGTGCTGGAGATTCTGCGCACGATTCGTGAGGAAACAGTGGGCGCGGGTGTGTTGGATGCGCTGTTGCGACGCCCTGGTGTCAGCGATGTGCTGGTCACCGCGCCGGGCGAGGTCTGGGTCGACGCTGGCAACGGACTGGAGCGGGCCGAGATTTCCTTCGCGGACGAGGGCGAGGTGCGCGCGTATGCGGTGCGGCTCGCGTCGCGGTGTGGACGAAGGCTTGACGACGCGCAACCCTGGGCCGACGGCCATATTCCTGGTGGTGTCGGCGGCTGTGGTGTGCGAGTTCATGCGGTGCTTTCCCCACCGTCGGCGACCGGCACTCAGATTAGCCTGCGGGTGCTGCGTCCGGCTCGTCGCGGACTTGCGGAGCTATGCGATGTCGGGCTATTTCCACCGGAAATTCTGCCGGTGTTGCGGGGAATCGTGGCGAGACAGCTGTCGTTTATTGTCGCCGGTGGCACGGGTGCGGGAAAGACCACGCTATTGGCGGCGATGCTCTCAGAAGTTAATCCTGACCAGCGCATTGTGTGTATCGAGGACACTCCGGAGTTGCAACCGCAGCACCCGCATGTGGTGAAGCTGGTGACCAGGGCCGCCAACCTGGAGGGTGCCGGTGCGATTGGGCAGCAGGAGTTGCTGAAGCAGGCGCTGCGCATGCGTCCCGACCGCATTGTCGTCGGTGAGATTCGAGGCGCCGAAGTGGTGGATCTGCTGGCAGCGTTGAATACGGGGCATCGCGGTGGGGCGGGGACAATTCACGCCAACCGGATTGGGGATGTCGTCGCGCGCTTTGAGGCCCTGGGGTTGATCGGTGGCCTTGGTCGCGCCGGGCTACATGCGCAGTTGGTCTCTGCGGTGCAGGTGGTGTTGGTGGTCGAACGCGCTGATGTTCGCCGGCTGGCACAGATCGGGCTGCTACGCGGTAACCCACCGGAGGTGGTGGAGGTCTGGACTGCTCGGGATGGGCCTGGGCCGGGTTGGGAAGCGTTGCAGAAGTTGCTGGTCGGCGGGGAATAACCGGTGGAATACCCGATGGAATGACTAGAGGAAAAGTCAGGGGATTAGACGGGGAGATTAACAGCTATGGGGGAAGAGTTTAGCGTGGCGATGCTCATTGGGGGAGCGGCTGCGGCAGTCGCTATCTGGCCGGACAGCTCGGCGGCGGTGCGCTCGCGAGCACTGGCAGGCCGTGCCCGCGAGGTGTCCAGCGGGCTGAAGTGGTTGCAGCGCATGGTTGGACTTGGTGCTGGTTCCACGGTGTCGAGCGCAGCAACCACTGGCAGTGCGAATCGAACTGCAGGACTATCAATCCTCATCGTTGCAGGCCCAGCACTCGTGTTGCTGTGGCTCGCCGGGATTCCAGGCGTTGTAGCCGGGCTGTTGCTGGGCCGCACCGCAGCGGCAGTAGTGCGCGCTGTGGGGGAGAGGCGCTGTGAACGTCGGGAAGCGGACAGCGCTGCGGTAGCGCTGGAGACCTTGACCGCGCAGTTGCGCGTAGGAGCGGCGGCTTCACGAGCGCTCAACGCGGCAGCAGCGGAATTGCGCAGGTCAGAGGATGAGACTGTGTTGGCTGATCATCTCGCGCACGCGGCGCATCGCGCGCACTTCGCCGACCCGTGGGAGGGCGAAGAATCTTCGGAGCAACTGCGCCGGATTGGGCGTATGTGGACGGTGGCGCAGCAACACGGTCTGAGTTTGGCTGGGTTGCTGGACTGCGCGCGGGGTGATCTGCAGGCTCGTCAGGCGCATCGCTCACAGACGTCTGCCGCGCTGGCGGGGCCACGCATGACGATCGCCATCTTGGCATCACTGCCGGTGTTCGGTTTGGTCATGGGGCAAGCTTTCGGAGCGTCCCCATTCGAGTTCCTCAGTCGCGGCATCGGAGGAATTGCGCTGGTCATCGGTGTCGGGCTGGTGTGCGCGGGCATCGAATGGGCGGTTGCCATCATCGATCGCGCGGAGGCCGGACAGTGATCGCCGCCGCACTTCTCATCGCCGTCTACCTCTGCTTGCCGACGTTCAATCCCGTCCGCAGCCGACTGCCCGAATTGGTAGCCGAGTCGGATGCTCGCGCGCGAGGAAGCGTACGCCGACAGGTGACCAATCGGGTGTCGCAAATTGTCGCACAGGTGCGGGAACGTGTGCGAACTGCCATTGGCGGTGAGCGCATCAGCCCGGTTGTGCTGCTCGATGCCGCAGCAGCCCTCGACATCATTGGCGCTTGTTTGAGCTCCGGTATGCCGTTGTCGCAGGCCATGGCAGCAGCTGCCGATGGTGCAAACCCTGAGCTGGCCGAGCCCCTTCGACAGTGTTCCGCCAGGTTGTCCGTGGGCGCGCACTCAGCTTGGGACAGCCTTGCTGCCACACCCGCGCTCGAGCCTCTGGCGACGGCTGGGCGCCGCGCAAGCGAATCCGGCACCGTTCTGGCGCAGGCATTGGAGGACACCGCTGCCACGTACCGCAGTCAAGCGCACGATGCGGCGCAAGCCGTCGCTGAAAAGGCTGGTGTCCTCATTGCCGGGCCGCTGGCGTTGTGCTTTCTACCCGCGTTTGTGGTGCTGGGATTGGTGCCCACAATCGCCGGGCTTGCCGACGAAATGTTTGCAGGACTGATGCCGTCATGAAGCTCGGACAGTTCTGCGCCCAGCCTCGCGCGCTGGCACGCGCCGGATGCAGTGTTGGTTGCGCTTTCGGTTGCGTTCTCGCTTGTGCACGCGGGCCACCTGCCACGCTGCAATCCACCATGCGTCAACGCGGGTCAACGCGCGTCAATGCACATCACACCTCACAACTGACCTGTCACTCGACATCCACATAGGGGGAAACATTCATGACCACTCAAAACTCCAACCGTCCAACCAATGTTCCAACCAATCTTCCAACCAATCCGCTGACCGCTGCACAGTCCCAGCTGCGCTCGTATTTGCACAAGCGTCTGCACGCTCTGGCAACTGAGGAAAACGGCATGTCAACCGTGGAATATGCTTTGGGAACGATCGCGGCCGCCGCTTTCGGGGCCCTGCTCTACACTGTCGTGACCGGCGGGGATATCACCCAGGCGCTCACCGACATCATCGAAAGGGCGCTCAACACCGATGTCTAGCCGCATCCGCTCTACGCTTCATCGCCTGTGCGTCGGCGACGAAGGCCAAACCACGGTAGAAACCGCTTTCGGTCTCGCGGCACTGGTCACGGTCATGGTCACGGCCCTGTCAGGGCTGGTCACCATCGCAATGTACCTAGGGCTTACCGACGCAGCCGGAGCCATCGCACGGGCTGAGGCGCGGGGCGATGCGGAGACAGTAGCCGAGCTCCGTGCCGACGCGGATGGCCAGGTCGCAATATCGGAAACCTCCGGTACCGTGCGCGTGACCATTCGGCGCTCAGCGGGGCCATTTTCGCTGGAAGCACGTGCGGTCGCACTGCGGGAAAGAGTGGCATCGTCATGAGAAACGTGACAGCCCGCCTTCTTCGCGAAGAAGAAGGTTCCACCACAGTCGCAGCCGCACTGTTCATCGCCGCTTTCGTCGTTCTGACTTTGGTTGGAGTTACAACCGGGGTGCGGGTGGTGCAGGCTCGGCAGGCAGCGGTAGCAGCGGATCTGGCCGCGGTGGCCGGCGCCGTGGCTGCGCAAGAGAGCGACGACGCCTGCAAAGCTGCGGGGTCAATCGCAAAAGCTAACCACGCACGCCTTGTGGCTTGCGAGATTGATGGGGAGGACGTGCAGGTCAGCGTCCAACGAAAGGAGAGAAAAGCAACGTCCAGAGCAGGGCCGGAAGCGGTGGAGGATGCTGCTACTGGCCGTCGTTAAGCGTGCGAGAGACCCCACTGAGCACCTTGATTGCGCCGGCCTTGTCCAACGGATCGTTGCCATTGCCGCACTTGGGCGACTGGATGCACGATGGGCAGCCGGATTCGCACTCGCAGGCGGCGACGGCATCGCGGGTTGCGCGAATCCACTGAGCGAAGGCCTCGTAGCCACGGTCGGCAAACCCCGCACCACCAGGGTGCCCGTCGTACACAAAAACGGTGGGCTGCTGGGTATCGGCGTGCATGACCGTGGAAACACCGCCGATGTCCCAGCGGTCGCAGGTGGCAATCAGTGGCAGCATGCCGATAGCCGCGTGCTCGGCTGCGTGAAGAGCCCCCGGCGCGATGTCGGAGCCCACGCCCCAGGAGCGCAGGGTGGACTCGGGCATTGTGTAGGCCACGGCGCGCGTGACCAAACGCTGCGGAGGGTAGTCAAGTTCAACACTGTCGAGAATCTCGCCGGTATCCAGGCGACGAAGATAGGAGGTGACCTGGTGAAAGACCTCGACCTGGCAGGAAGCGACCTGTAGGCCCTGGTAGTGGCGCATATCGTCAACATCGAGGATGCGGATGGTGGTGTCCATGCGTGAGCTGGTGGAATAGCGCGGCTGCTCGGGGTGGACCAGGGCGACGAGGCTGTCGAAGTCCAGCTGGTCGACAAGGTAGGACTCGCCGCGGTGCAAGTAGACGGCACCGTCGTGAACCTGCTGCATCGCACGGCCAAGATCGATGGTGCCAAGCAGTCGGCCATCGGTCTGGTCGACGATAGCCACTTCCTGACCATCGCCGCCACGGACGTTCACGGCATCGTGAGCAGTGGCGATACGCGGCCCTTCATCGCGGTCGGTTGGGTAGTAGACGGGCTCTTGTCCTTCCCAGGTGCGCTTGCGCAACCATCCCGCGGCCACCATGTCTTCGGCTACGGGCATGGTTCCCCACGCTTGAAGCTGACTGGTGGTTACGGGTTTCTCCACAGCCGCGCAGTAGAGATGTGACCACACCACATGCGGGTTGCGGGGATCGAAGACGGTCTTTTCCACCGGCCTGCCCAGCAGTGCGGACGGGTTGTGGACCAAGTACGTGTCCATGGGGTCATCGCGAGCCACCAACACCACCAGTGCGCCCTGACCACGACGACCCGCGCGGCCGGCCTGCTGCCAGAATGAAGCGACCGTGCCCGGGAAACCGGCCTGTACCACCGCGTCGAGGCCGCCGACGTCAATGCCCAGTTCCAGTGCATTGGTGGTGGCCACACCTAGCAGGGTGCCGTCATCGAGCATGCGCTCGATGTCGCGGCGCTCTTCGGCCAGGTAGCCGGCGCGGTAAGACTCGATGCGCTCGGCGATATCGCTGCGGTGGCGCTTCTCCAGGCGCTCGCGCACGCCGAGCGCTACCTTCTCAGCACTGCTTCGCGAACGGGTGAAGGTCAGGGTGCGGGCGCCCTCGACAAGCAGGTCGGCCATGATATCCGCGGCCTCGGTCGGGGCGGGGCGGCGCACGGGTGCGCCGTTCTCGCCTTGGAGGTCGGGGAGCAGGCCGGGTTCCCACAGGGCGATAGTTCGCTCGCCGACCGGGGCGCCGTCTTCGGTGATGGCCTCGACAGGCTCGCCGATGAGGCGACGAGCCTGGTCAGCGGGGTCGTTGGTCGTCGCAGAGGCAAAAATCACGGTCGGCGAGGCGCCGTACTCGCGGGATAGCCGCAGGAGGCGACGCAGAATTTGGGAGACGTTGGCGCCGAACACGCCTCGATAGGCATGGCATTCGTCGACGACGATATAGCGCAGGTTGCGCAGCATCCGCGTCCATCGAACATGGTTGCCGAGCACCGAAACATGCAGCATATCGGGGTTGGTAAACACCCAACGGGCGTGGTCGCGGATGGCGCGCCGGGCGTCTTGTGGGGTGTCGCCGTCGTAAAGCGAAATCAGCGAACTCAGTGACGCCGGTGCCATCGCGCGTGCAGTGTCCAGCTGATCGGCGCCCAGCGCCTTGGTCGGGGAGAGGTACAGCGCGGTGGCCGCGGGGGTGGCGGACAGTTCTGTGAGCACGGGCAGCAGGTAGCCGAGCGATTTACCCGACGCCGTGCCCGTCGCGACGACGCAGTGCACGCCCTCGCGGGCGAGGTTCGCGGTTGTCGCCTGATGAGTCCACAGGTTCTCAATTCCGCGATCTACCAGCACTTCTCTCAGCCAACTTAGCACCCACTCAGGCCAAGGCGCAGTCACGCCAGCGCGTGCAGGAAGATCCGCAATGTGCGTCACCGTCGCCCGCGGATGCGCACGAATAACCGGCCCCAGCAGCTCCCGCCCAAACGACTCCACCGACACCACCCTTTCCTGTAAACGCGCACTTCATATGCTTGACGACGCTTCCTATCAGCCACATTCTCGCTATTCGACACCCCAGTTTCTCCGGACTCCGAACACGGGTTTACGGGGGTGGCAAGAAGCTGTTCCTAATCGGCGCTCGCGCCCCAAACGTGGCAGACTTTTTGAGTGTATCGCCCGCCAACGGGCACCCAGCAAAAACTCGCACGAGGCGAAAGGGTGCTTTGGCCGTGTTTACCCCATCGTGTGTGGCCGGATGTGCGTGGCGAATACTTGTTTTATCGAATCCTGAAGTTGGGAAGTTTTGTAATGGCACAGGGTACTGTGAAGTGGTTCAACTCGGAGAAGGGCTTCGGGTTTATCGCCCCAGCTGACGGTGGCAACGACGTGTTCGTTCACTACTCCGAGATCCAGGGCACTGGTTTCAAGACGCTGGAAGAGAACCAGGCAGTCGAGTTCGAGATTGGTGAGGGCCAGAAGGGGCCGCAGGCTCTGGACGTGAAGCCTCTGTAAGGTAGCCATTTCCGGGTTGAACTGGGCTTTTGCTCGGTTTGACTCGCGGAATTTTTGGCTTTTTCAAGGTTCATGTTGTGTTCATGCTGTGAACCTTGATTCTCCCACGTGGAAAGTAATTTCTGCGTGGGGTTTTTGTGTTTCTGAGGTCTGGAGTGCGCGACAATCGTGGGGTAATAGGCAAAAGTGTGTCCGCTCAGCGTGTTGACCGGCGTGTTGACCGGCACGACAGCGGGTGGGCGCCTTCGATACTTACCTCAATGCGAGTTACTGACTGCGTTTATGTCAGCGACGGCGGGTCGATCCGAGTTACTGACTGCGTTTATGTCAGCGTCGGCGGGTCGATCCGAGTTACTGACTACGTTTATGACAAAAATGGCCCGAAAAATGGCTTGAAAGTGTCATAAACTCATACAGTTTCACATTTGCAGCCCGCAATCACGCGGCCGCTGCGCCCGCTGCGCCTGTTGTGACCAGCCGCTGACAGTCACTGGGATGGTCATGGCCAGCCGCAGAGCAGTCGTCGGGCCGGCCACCGGGTGTCCCCCTCAGCAGCCCCCACAGCAGCCCCTTCAGTCACACCCAAAATCCGCCCGATACTTGAGGAATCCACGCGACAAACTAGATTGTGTGTACGGTATTCCTTATATTCTTCATATTCTTTCCAGATAATCTTCCGGGGAGAACGCGGCCGGGAACTGATTTGCACTGATCGGAACCGGTTGGAACCGATTGCGGGCCTCTCACAGCTGAAGCCCAGCCAGAGTCCGGCCAAGAACCCCAAGATTTAAACGAAAACAAGAATCTAAACAGTCAAAAACATTCAACGTTGCAGGATAGAAAAACTTCTATGGCGAATTCAGACGGCCTCAAGCGCCTTGTAATTGTCGAGTCGGCGACGAAAGCTCGCAAGATTCAGCCGTATCTCGGCGATGATTACATCGTGGAGGCGTCGGTGGGCCACATTCGCGACTTGCCCCGTGGCGCAGCCGACGTTCCGGCTCGTTACAAGAAGGAGCCCTGGGCTCGTCTGGGTGTGAATGTCGACAACGGATTCGCTCCGTTGTATGTCGTCAGCGCTGATAAGAAGAAGAAAGTCGCTGACCTGAAGGCCAAGCTCAAGGAAGTCGACGAACTCTATCTCGCAACTGACCCCGACCGTGAGGGCGAGGCTATTGCCTGGCACTTGCTGGAGGTTCTGAAACCCAAGGTGCCGGTGCGTCGCATGGTGTTCCATGAGATCACCAAGCAGGCCATCCTGGAAGCCGCCGCCAACACCCGTGAGCTGGACCAGAACTTGGTTGACGCCCAGGAGGGTCGCCGTATCCTCGACCGTCTCTACGGCTACGAGGTCTCCCCGGTGCTGTGGAAGAAGGTCATGCCGCGCCTGTCGGCAGGCCGTGTGCAGTCGGTGGCAACGCGCGTCATCGTCGAGCGTGAGCGCGAACGCATGGCGTTTATCTCCGCCGAGTACTGGGATGTCGCCGCAACTTTGGACACCGGCTCGGCTTCTGCTGACGCCAACCAGCCGAAGGAATTCGTCGCAACCCTGACCAGCGTTGATGGTCAGCGCGTAGCGCAGGGCCGAGACTTCGATGACCGTGGCCAGCTGAAGAAGTCCGATGGCATCCGGGTCGTCGATAAGCAGCTCGCCGAAACCCTGGCGGCGGACCTCGTGGGCTCTGAGCTCAAGGTCGCGTCGGTGGAGGAGAAGCCGTACACGCGCCGCCCGTACCCGCCATTTATGACCTCCACGCTGCAGCAGGAGGCGGGTCGAAAGCTGCATTACACCTCTGAGCGCACGATGCGTGTGGCGCAGCGTTTGTACGAAAACGGTCACATTACCTACATGCGTACCGACTCCACGACGCTGTCCAAGGCCGGTATCGATGCCGCGCGTAAGCAAGCGCTGGAGCTCTACGGCTCGGAGTATGTCGCCGATGCGCCGCGCCAGTACTCGCGCAAGGTGAAGAACTCGCAGGAAGCGCACGAGGCAATTCGTCCGGCGGGAGAGACGTTCGCAACGCCGGGGCAGCTGGCGGGATCGCTGGATGCCGAGGAGTTCAAGCTCTACGAACTGATCTGGCAGCGCACGGTCGCCTCGCAGATGGCCGACGCACGCGGCACGTCCATGAAGGTCACCATCGCTGGCGCCACCGACACGCACGCCGTCGAGTTCGCCTCCACTGGACGCACGATTCGCTTCCCGGGCTTCCTCAAGGCATACGTTGAGGTCTCCGCGCTTTCCGACGGCCGCAAGGTCGCCGACAACGCTGAGAAGCGTCTGCCACAGTTGACTGAAGGCCAGGGCCTGACGGCCACGGACTTCAGTGCCGACAGCCACTCCACCAACCCGCCTGCGCGCTTCACCGAGGCCAGCTTGGTGAAGAAGATGGAGGACTTGGGAATTGGGCGTCCGTCGACCTACGCGTCGATTATCAAGACCATTCAGGATCGCGGCTACGTCTACCCTCGCGGCAACGCTCTGGTGCCCTCGTGGGTGGCCTTTGCCGTGGTGGGGCTGATGGAGGAAGCGTTCTCCGATCTGGTCAACTACGACTTCACCTCCGAGCTGGAGGATGAGCTCGACGGCATTGCTGCGGGCAATAAGGATCGCACGACCTGGCTGACCGGTTTCTACTTCGGCGATGACAAGGATCACCGCCACAAGGGAGCCGACGCTATTGCGACCCACGGTGGTCTGAAGAGCATCATCGATGTGAACTTGGAATCGATTGATGCTCGGAAGGTCAATTCGCTCCACCTTTTCGACGATGCCGAGGGCAACCCGATCATCGTTCGCGTTGGCCGCTATGGGCCGTACCTGGAGCGTACGCGCCCGGGGGCCGGTGAAAACGGTGCCGACGAGGTGCAGCGCGCCAACATCCCGGAGGCCATGACTCCGGACGAGCTGGATCTGGCCGCTGCCGAGAAGCTGCTGGCGATGCCGCAGGGCGGACGTGAGCTGGGCATTAACCCGGCCAATGGTCGCATGATTGTTGCTCGTGATGGCCGCTACGGCCCCTACGTCACCGAGCTGGTTACCGATGAAGAGCGCGAAGGTGTCGTAGCCAAGGCTGAGGAGATCATCGCAGCTGAGCGCGCCGAAGAGGACGCTCAGCGCGCTGCCGAGGGCAAGCGAAAGAAGAACTGGGAAACCAAGACCGCTGCCAAGCAGAAGGAAAAGCGCACCGCGGAAATCATCGAGGAAACTCTGAAGCCGAAGACGGCCTCGCTGTTTTCCTCCATGGAGCCGTCGACTGTCACGCTGGAAGAGGCTCTGAAGCTGATGAGCCTGCCGCGCGAGGTCGGTGTCGACCCGGTCGATAACGAGGTTATTACTGCTCAGAATGGCCGTTACGGTCCGTACCTGAAGAAGGGCACGGACTCGCGTTCACTGGCTAACGAAGAGCAGATTTTCACCGTGACATTGGACGAGGCGCGTCGTATCTACGCTGAGCCGAAGCGCCGCGGTCGCGCTGCTGCGAAGCCGCCGCTGAAGCAGCTGGGCGACAACGATGTCTCCGGTCGCCCGATGTCGGTGAAGGATGGCCGATTCGGTCCGTACGTCACCGATGGTGTCACCAATGCTTCGCTGCGCAAGGGGGATACGCCTGAGACTCTGACCGATGCCCGCGCCTGCGAGCTGCTGTCTGAGCGCCGCGCGAAGGAAGCCGCCGATGGTGGCACTAAGAAGGCTGCGAAGAAGTCGACTCGCAAGACCACGAAGAAGGCTGCGAAGAAGACCACCAGGAAGGCAGTCAAGCGCACCACCAAGCGAGTGGTGAAGGCAACGCGTAAGGGCAAGTAGCGCATTGACCGTTAGCCGCGGCAGGGGCGAAATGGGTGCAGAGCACTTAAGCGCCCGGCGCCCCCTGCGGAGCTGGTGCGCCCGGCGCCTCCTGCGGAGTTGGCTTGGGGCCACCGACCCCGGCCAACTCCGCCCGCATCGTCGGCCCGTACGACAGCCGGCGATGCACCTTCTCAAACGGACCCTGCATGCCGCGACGCTCCATCGCCCACGCGGCGAACAATGTCACCAACCAGACGCCCACAGCAATGAGAGTTTGCACGAACGCGCCCATGTCGCGCGGGATGTCCAGCATAAATGGGTACACCAGCACAAAGAAGATGACCGACTGCATCAGGTAGCCTGTCATCGAACGCTTGCCGAGCGCCACAATCGGCACCAGCCAACCAGGTACAGCGGCGCCCTCGTTCAGGCGTCGTTGGAGCGGCTGCAGTGCTAACGCCAGCCCGGCCAGAATTCCCGGGCCGGTGAAGACTCCAGCAAAGCTGTTAATTACCACGAAGGCCATGTGCTGTCCGGCTGGAAGAACACCAATCGCTGCCAACCCCATAGGGATGCCGATACCGAAAGCCACGACCACAGCCACCACGAGCCACCGAATAAGCAGGGGGCGGTGCGCGTCAACGTCGTCAAGCACGCCCTTGCGAGCCCACACGAAGCCAATCATCATCACCGGCAGGTAGAGGAACAGCTGCAGCGGCAGAGTAGTGATGCTCATTGTCAGGGCCTCGAGATTCGCGGCGAGCATATCCAGGTAACTTGTTTCAATCGCACCGCCGTTGACGAGCTCGGTCATGTCGGAACCGTCCAACCCGACGTCGGGCATCGCAATTGTGAAAACCAAAAACAGCAGGCTCAATACCGCATTAACTGTCAGCGCAATCCATGCGAGGATAGTCAGCACTTTGTTGCTAAGCCCCATAAGCAGCCCCAGGATGATGCCGCAGATGCCGTAGAGAAACATGATGTCGCCAAAGAACAGAAACAGCATGTGCGCGATGCCGAACAGCCCCAGGAACGCATAACGCTTTACGACGACCACTCGCGCCCGCGACCGTGGAAAGTTCCTCCTGGCCAAACTGCGGACAATGAGTCCGACACCGAAACCGAGCAGCGTTGCGAACATCGGCAGCCCGCGATTGTGTGCGGTCACAGCGGTAAAAAGCACGGTGGCCTTGTCGGCGATGCTGTCGTTTATGACGCCGCCGAAGAATGCTCCGGGCAGCTCGGGGCTTGCAACCAGCCAGGCAGTGGCAATGTTTGCGATAGCGATGCCGAGAAGAGCGAATCCGCGCGCAGCGTCGGGGACGAGCATGCGAGGTCTGGGGTTGGTGCTAGAGCTGGAGCGGCTGTCAGTCATTCCTCCAACGTAAAGGATTTGCGGGAGGGTACGCAGGTTGGCGGCGGACGGCGATTGTTGCAGGAGCCTTGCGACATATCGAAAAGCGATATAGTATCGAAAATCGATACATCGAATAACGATGTGTTGGGGTTTGGCTGCAGCTCCAAGCGCCCCGCAGAATAATCTCACTAACCGCGCCAATTACGGTGCAGTAAGGAAGTTAGCTATGGTATCTCCACAGACCAAGAAGCCAAATGACCCGTATGTCAATCAAACTAAGGAGCGCCGGGATGTAATCGTGAGCCTTTTTGCCGGAGTGTTTGCACTGGTTTACATTTTGCTCCAGCTCCGCCATCCGGTTCTTCATCAGCAGTTCCCCAGTGATCTGACCCTGCTTTTGCCCGAAGTGCTGGGAAGTGGCAAAGGGGTTCCTATCGAGGTTATGAGTGGTGGAGTCCTCTCCTTGTTTATTGCTGCGACTGTTGTTCGATGCGCTATCGTCGCCGCGATTGCCGTGCTCTGCGTGTTGTTCTCACTCTCGTACCTGAAGGGCGAGTTTTTTACAGTTAAGACTGCGCGACGAGTTATGGCTATCTCCTGGCTGGTAGCGATGTATCCGGCAAGTAGTTTCCTACAGCATATGGGTGAAAACTGGGTCGCAAGTGGCCTGAATCTGAGCGCGTGGTACCAGCGTGATCATGCCGATTTCAATGAGCACCTGGGAATATGGTTTGTGCTTATGATAGTCATCTCCACTCTCGGAGTTATGTTGTTCCGAGCTGCGCGAATGCAGGAAGATCAGGAAGGACTCATTTAAATGGCGAAGGTTGTGTGCCACTTAGATGAGCTGCTTGAAAGCCGCGGAATGACGTTGGCAGCCCTTTCCGAACAGGTCGGGGTCACTCCGGTCAACCTCTCAGTGCTGAAAAACAACAGGGCGAAGGCCGTGCGATTCACGACGCTCACTATGTTGTGCGAAGCTTTGGACTGCCAGCCAGGAGATTTATTCTCGGTGGAGTAAGTGTGTTCGCCGTCTGAGAAGTCTAGGGGTACTGGGCGCCCAACGAGCCCTAAGCTTCGTCGGCAAGCGTCGGGCGCACCGGGCGCGCAAGCTGCGTCATGTGCGTACGGCCGCGCAGCTCCACGGACTTCAGGGTGGTCCAGCGAGCCTGCTCGTCCTCGTTGGCCAGGCGAATGGTGGAAGCTGTGGCGAGCACGCGGCCCGGGGTGTCCTTGGCCAGCTCGGTCAGACGGGCAGCCTGGTTAACCGCGTCACCAATAACCGTGTATTCAAAACGGTCGCGGGCACCGATGTGGCCGGCAACGACGTGCCCGGCGGAGACGCCGATACCCGCGGTGAGCTGGAGGTCGAGCAGTTCCTCGCGCAGTTCACGGGCGGCTGTGAGGGCGTGCCCAGCAGTGTCATCGAGGGGCAGGGGAGCGCCGAAGACAGCCAGAGCCGCGTCACCCTGGAACTTGTTGATAATGCCCTTATTGCGGTGCACACAGTCAACAACGTGGTCGAAGAAGGCATTGAGCTCACGGACAACGACTTCTGGCGAGTTCTTCTCCGCGAAGTTGGTCGAACCAATCACGTCCACAAACAGCACCGCGACGAGGCGATTCTCGCCGCCCAAAGTCGGCTTTTCTTCCAGAGCCTTACGGGCGACCTCAGACCCGACATAGCGGCCGAAGAGGTCACGGACCCGCTGACGCTCCTGCAGGCCACGCATCATTTCATTGAAACCCGCCTGGAGAACGCCCATCTCGGAGCCGTCGTAAATAGGCACGCGCGTATCCACCTGGCCCTGGCGGACCTTGTTAATCGCACCCGTGAGATCACGAATCGGGTCGACGATGGACATAGTGGCCAACATCGTGCCGAAATAGCCGGTAATCAGAGCCAGAATTGCCAGCGCGGTGATGGTGGGCAGCAAATCTGCCGCGTCATCTGTGAATAGACCACGGCGCTGACCTATCAGCACAAGCAGGATTGCTACCACTGGAACACCGCTGGTCAACACCCACGTCTGGCGCAGGCGGTGGCCAATCGGTGGCTCCAGCGAAGAATCCGGGGCCCTACGCGCCAGCGCCTCCACAGCAACCGGACGCACCATGCGCTCCGCAATTAGATAGGTCAACAGTGCCACCATGGCGCCACCGAGCACCGAGGTGAGCAGCACCATCAGGCCAATCTTGCTGTCATAGGCGAACGCGACTCCACTGAAGACAATCACGCCCAGAGACCAGATGACGGTACCCAAGAGTGCCTGATAGACAGGCACGCGCATGACCAGATAGCGCACCCGCCGCGGATCGTGCAGCTCTGGATGACGCTGCCATTTCAACAGCGGCTTGAACAGGATCCAAGTAGTGCCGATTCCCGCAATAATTGCCAGAACCAGGTAACCAGCCAGGGCATAGATGACCCCATTAGCCAACCGCGGCAGGTGAGTTTCTTGGTTCAGTGGCAACAGCATGCCGAGGAACAAGCCGACAATCATGGCTCCGACAAGGTTGCAGACGAAGATAAATGAGGCATAAGCAGGCCACATTGTCCCGCTTAGCCATTTCAGATTTCGCCAGAGCCGTTGCATGATTACTACCTTAGTGGCAACCCCGGATTGCAGGGAGTAGTTACCTCACAAGAGTCTCGTGGGGCGCGCTAGAGTTGTGGCCATGACAGAGCCGATGACAGAGCGCAGCGTGTTTTCTCGTATGCCCGAAACCGGTGGGGTTCGCCAGCGGCTGCAGGCTGCTGTGCGCGCTGCGCATTATCGCTTTGCCAACGGTCAACCGCTGGCAGGCGATGGGGTGGAGGTTTCGCCGGAAGGTGGGGACGCGGGGTCGTCGTTAAGCGATGTGCCACGCGACTCGGACATGACGCACGCCTGGCTGTTCACGGGACCTGCGGGGTCGGGGCGGTCGGTGACGGCGACGGCGTTTGCGGCGGCGCTGCTGTGCACGCGGCATGACAACCCCGGATGCGGCGAGTGCGAGGGCTGCCGGACGGCGCTGGCGGGAACACATGGCGATATCAAGATTGTGCGCCCGGAGGGCACCATCATTTCCGTGGCGACGGTGAGGGACGAGCTGCGGCCCTGGGCCTACAAGATGCCCACAACGGCGGATTGTCGCGTGCTAATCATCGAAGACGCCGACCGCCTCAACGAATCCGCCTCAAATGCGCTGCTCAAGGTGGTGGAAGAACCGCCGCTGCGCACCGTCATCATCATGTGCGCACCAACGACGAACGCGGAGGATTTCTCCGTTACGCTCCGTTCGCGCTGCCGCCACGTCTATGTGCCGACGCCGCATATCGACGACGTCACAAACCTCCTGCGCGCCGAGCGGCCAGAGCTTACCGACGAGCAAGCGGTCTGGGCCGCGACGGTGTCCAACGGTCACATTGGGCGTGCGCGTGGCTTTGTCTCCGATGAGGGCTCGCGTGCCTGGCGGGGCAAGGCCCTGGATTTCGTAGAGGCCGTGTTCGACCCGGCGAAGTCGTATTTGGCGGCGCGAGAGTTAGCCAACGAAGTGGCTGGCGAGGTGAAGCGGCGGATGGAGCCACTAGAGGCTGAGGAGCTGGAGAACCTCGAGCGCTCACTGGGCGTAGGTGCGTCCGGCAAGGGTGCGCAGGCGGCACTGCGCGGCTCTAAGGGGGTTATCAAGGAGCTGGAGGAAAATCAGAAGCGGCGGCGCAGGCGCGCGGAGTCAGATCTGATCGACCTGTCGTTGACCGACATTATGGGGCTTTACCGTGACGCCCTGGTGCTGGCGTTTGGGGCGGAACGTGGTGGTGAGACTGCTTCGGGGGATTCGGGCTTTGGTGCTGGTTCTGAGTTTGGCGATGGCGCGGTCTACCTCATAAATCCAGACCGTCGTCGGACAGCCACGGAGCTAGCCCGACGCCTTCCGCCGGAGGCGATATTGGCCTCCATCGATGCTGTCACCGAGGTGCGCGGCATGCTCGTGACTGCAGTGAAGTTGACGGTCTTGATGGATGAATTGATGGCTAAATTGCAGATCGCGGGGCAGGTTGGTCGTAGGTAAGCCGGTAGCCGCGCCTAATGCAGCGGACTGCAGGCCCCATTTTGGTAGCGATGGGGGCAGTACAGTAGTATTACCGCTTGTACATTTTGTGCAGGGTTATTTCTGCTTGCTTGAAAGCTCGGCGCAATGTGCGTGCCGCCTTAGCTCAGTCGGTAGAGCGTCTCACTCGTAATGAGAAGGTCGCGAGTTCGATTCTCGCAGGCGGCTCGGTTTGAAACGGGATCCTTTAAAAAGGGTCCCGTTTTTTATTTTTTGGATCGGTCAAACATGAGGAGAGCGAATCCAGCGGCAACCCAGACGATGAGAACCCACCACGCTGCCCCAGCACCGTTGCCATCGAAAAATGACAGTGACCTGACTAGGTAGCCAGTCGCCCCAATGGGCATCCACTGGCCAAGGGTGGACCAACCGGCCGGAAGCAGCCAGGGGCCGGTGGACAGTCCAGAGAGCGGGTTCGCCAAGAAAATCGTCAAAATGGCGCCGATGCCCACACCGGGAGTGCCAATAATGGCCGCAAGCCCGGCGGTAAGCATTGAGGTAGCCAGGATTCCCAGAGAAATAGCCAGCCATTCCATGCCGAAGCTGCCCGAAAGCGTGCCGTAGACAGAGTGGAGCATCCACGTTGCCACGAGGGCTCCGAAGACTGCGATGCCAGCGAGGACACCCAATTTCGTCCACTTCTTACCTCGGAAGAGGAAGGTGGCTATAACTGCCGAGATGATACCGCCGAAAGCCAGCGGCAAGCCGAGGAGCGCGACACCGGAAGCTTGTGGGTCATCCTGTGTGGTTGGAGCCAAATCCTCCCGCTCTACAGGGATGTTTTGAGACTCGAGGGTCGTCGCAATGCCGTCGATAAGCTGCGAGTAAGGTGCGCCGTTGCCTGAAGCGGTGTAGGCGGTAGCGCCCGTCGGGGAGATGACGATGCCGCCAACAGTTTCGCGATTGAGGATTGACTCGCGTACGGCGTCAGGGGTGTCCATCACCTGGATATCAGGAGCATCGTCGCCAGCTTTGTGTTCGATGGCTTGGGTGATTTGTTCGGATATTGGGGCGGGGGCAGTCAGCGCAATGGGGACATCGTTCGGGCCGGAGGCAAATGTCGGTGCCAGGAACGCGAAGAGCATGAGCCCGATGACGAGCGGAATACCGAAGATCACGGCTACTGCTTTGGGGGCGGGTGAGGCTTTTTTCGTCTCAGTCGTAGCTGTTGACATGGCCTATCTCCTAACTGGAGCAGAGTGTTTCACTTACAAAGTGGAGCATAGTGTTCCGTTTGTTAGGATGCGAGTGTGAGACAAGATGCAGTGATGAACAGTGATGCCATCGTGGAAGCAGCGCGAAAACTCTTGATAGAGCAAGGAGCCGGTGTATCCATGCGTGCGATTGCCAGGGAGGCCGGTGTCGGTTTAGCTACGGCAAGCAGGCACTTTCCCAGCAGGATTGAGCTTCTCGGCGCAGTCAGTGCTCGTGTTGCAGCTGATATCGACAGGGTTACTGAGGCAGCCGTAGCTCAGTTTGACGACGATCCGGACGGCGCTTGGCACGAAGCAGTCCACGCGATCGCGAAATTAAGTGTTGCGGCACTTGCCCAGGCATTATTCAGCGATCTCAATACCAGTTTGGGGAGCGAGGCGAAAAAGATTGATGGCATTATCGAAAAGCGAATGACGGAGTTGCGTCAGAGCTATACGCGACTGCTGGATAAGGCAAAAGCAGCTGGGCTATGCCCGGAGGACGTTGCACCGCTTGATTTCCACCTTGGGCTCGCTGTGGTGTCGCGTCCCCTTCCTAACTCTGCAGCGGTCGAGCAGTACTTTCCCGGTGTGCAAGAAAAGCTTGTGGACTTAATGCTTACGGGTTTGGCAGCACAGGCGAAGGGGAATCACTAAACCCCTCGGTGATAAGTCCTGAAAAATCCTGCACACGTCCCGACGTGCGGTGATTCCCCGAAACGAAGGGGGAGGAAATCTCGGAGCCGGCGACTCTCAATCGAGTGTTTGCTACTGTTACTCAGCACATAGCAGGTACGCGGAAACTAGGAGAACGCACTATGCGGCAGCCCGGACACCAGGGACTAGCAGTGCAGCGATCAGCAAGACGACTAGCTGTGGCTTTGGTGGCTGCGGCAATTTTGCCAGCCGGTCTTGTAGCTTGCACCATCGACACGGAGGCTTCCAAAGCAGGAAGCGCTCAGCAAGCTGCGTCGACAGAAACGCAAACGTCGTTGGCAGCTGAAGAAGAGGCTATGCAGATGCCGAACCCCACTCCGCCGAATGAGGAGTCTGCAATGTCTGATTCTGCTAACCCCGACGCAGTCGCTTCTGGCGATGCACAACAACAGCAAGCTAATCGCGCTACTTCGCGTGCCGACGGCTCCAGCGCTGTAGCCGGCAAGGTCATCTACCTCGACCCGGGACACGCCGGCACCCCACCACCAGCGGACATGATGGTCACTGACGGCCGCGGTGGCCAGAAGCCATGTAATACCTCCGGTACCGCTTCCAATGACGGCTTCCCGGAGCATGAGTTCAATTGGCTGATGGCGCAGGAAATTAAGCAGCTGCTCGAACAGCGCGGTGCTCAGGTGCTGCTCAGCCGCGTCGATGACACCGGTCGTGCAGATTGCATCGATGCCCGTGCAGAGAAGGAAAATGCCTCCAACGCCGATGCCGTGGTGAGCCTTCACGCAGATGGTGCTGGAGAGGGCAACCGCGGATTCCATGTGTCTGCGATTTCGCAGCCGCTCGCCAATAATGACGAGCAGGGATCTACCGCGCTGGCAACCGCGCTGCGCGATGCTTTTGTCGCAGCCGGTTTTGCTCCATCCAACTACCTCGGTAGCCAGGGGCTGAATCCGCGCGCTGACCTCACCGGACTCAACCTATCGACGAAACCAAAGGCACTGGTCGAATACGGCAACATGCGTGATAGCAGCGACATTGCCCTCTTGACCTCCAACGAAGGCCGTCAGCGCTTGGCAGAGGCCACTGTGGCTGGGTTGGAAGGTTTCTTGGCGCAGTAGCCAACCTGCGCATCCAGGCCGTAGCTACCTCACACCAGTCACCGCCACAGCAGCCAACCGGCCAACACGCTAACTAGCCGGGTTTGCCTTAGCTTTCGGTGTCATCGCGTCGTAAGGCTCCATCATGGGGATATCCAGCATGGTGCTGGGGACACCGAAGGCGTCGACAAGCACCTCAGACCAGGGGCCAAGGGAATCAACAAGATCGGCCAAGCCCGCCCGCGCGCCCTTGGTGCGAGTACCGGTGAGCAGTGACTGCTCCAAGAACCAGCCGGCGTTATCGCAGACCACCGACAGGAAGAACACATCGCGAACCTGCTCGAGCACCTCTTGAGAGCGCTCATCTGTGAGTGTGGATTCAGCTTCAAAGAACGCTTCCAAAATCATGCGATCGATATGCGCCCACGCGCAGGAAATCATGTGGTCCTGGACCTTGTCCACCAGCTTCGCGGCCTTTTCCACAGGCAGTTTCCGCGCCGGGCGCAGCCTGCGAGCAAGGGACTTGAGAAGTCGATTCTCGCGCTCGATGAGCAATTGCATCTGGCTGGCGGGGTCAAAGAGCGAGGACTCATCAGCGTCAGTCAGCGCATCCAAGAGGTTCTGAACGACGGCGTCCGCACCGGTGCGACGGCGCAAAATGCCACTGAAATTGTCGAGGCCGAAGCGCACCATTTCCAGGTTGGAAAAACTCTGTACCTCCCGGGCAAAACCACCCAAAAGTTCCTTGGTGACCAGCTGCAACATCACCACGTTGTCGCCCTCAAAGGTAGTGAATACGTCAGAGTCCTCTTTGAGAATGGTCAACAGGTTCTCCGCCATGTAGCCAGCTCCACCGGTGGCCTCACGCATCTCCTGGATGGCATCGGTGGCATGCGCGGTGTTGGCGACCTTCAATGCGGCGGCATGTGCCTCCGCTTCACGTAGATCGCGAGCCTGCTCCGGGGTTAGATTCGCACGGTCCAGCCCTTCCGCTTCGAGGTCGTGAATCCGCTTGATCAGCAGGTTGGTGGCAAATTGCAGACCGTACGAACGCGCAATGCGGGGGAGTAGTCGGATTCGGTGCTGGCGGTGCTCAATGAGTTTCTTTTCCGGCAGCGAATCGTCGGGAGCAAATTGGCGCCGCAAGTGTGCGTACTTGGTGCCGATGGTCAGTGCGGTGCGGGTTGCCGCACCAGCGGCCGCACCGACTGTCACGCGGCCGCGCACGAGGGCACCGAGCATCGTGAAAAACCGTGCATTGGGGCTGCCAATATCGCTGCTGTACTCGCCAGCGGCCGAGACATCTGCGAAACGGTTAAGCAGGTTCTCCCGCGGCACGCGGTAATGGTCGAACATGAGAGTGCCGTTGTCCACGCCCAAGAGGCCACCTTTGGTGCCGTGGTCGCCAATCGCAACCCCGTCGACAGGCGAACCGTCATCATTGCGGATCCGGGCAACAATGCAGTGCACACCATGGGATTCTTCTTGTCCTGGTGTGTAGAGCTGGCAAAAAACCGCAGCCCAGCGCCCATCGCGCGCGGCGTTGCCCAAAAACCATTTCTCAGAGGAAGCTGTCGGCGAATTGAGGATGAATTCTTCCGTCTCGGGGTCGTAATGTGCCGTGGTTTCGAGTGATTGCACGTCCGAGCCGTGGCCGCGTTCGGTCATCGCAAAGCAGCCGAGAGCCCGCAGCTCAATGAGGTCACGCACCAACTCGCTGTGACGCTCAGTCCCCAGATTGCTGACAGCGCCGCCGAAAAGGCCCCACTGCACTCCGGACTTCACCATCAACGACAAGTCGGTGTGGCCGAGCATTTCAATCCCGGAGAGTGTCCCGCCGGTATCTCCTGTGCCTCCCTGGTCAGTGCGGAAAGCACCATAGGGCATGCCGGTCTTAAGCACCTTGGACAACGCCTCGGTGGTGTGCTGCCTGGCCTCCTCCACGGTCAGCCCAGAGGTGGGCCGCAGGGTGGGGTCTTCTAAAAGGGCGCGGACATCAGCGCGCGCCTCGGGGAAATAGCCGTCCAGGACCTTTTGCAGTGCGCGTGCCACTTCCGGTTCCGGACGGGAGGGGAGTGTCTTCGGAGCGTCGGTCGAGCGCCGGCGGGGGATTCGCGTGGAGCTGGAAGAATTCTGTGCCATAACCCAACGTTAATGGGATATCTGGGGCTTGTCAGTCGCTTTCGACTGAGAAACTCATGAGGAAATCGGGACCGAGGAAAGAGAAAGCGGGTTATCGGGAGAAAAAGAAGGTGGAAACGCAAAAGCCGTCGTCAAGCAAATGCTGCGTTGTGCAATGCTTGACGACGGCTTGCGTAATCAGACCCTCGGTGGGGCAGATCCCTTAGCTGTGGGAACTAGACGCGCGACTTAACTTCGTCGAGGTTAGTTTCCGGGTGCTCGATCAGGTCTCGGTCTTCGAGACCCTTCGGCAGCAGGAACAGGGCAATCAGTGCCGGGATAGCCATGGCCATCAGGTAGACGGAGATGTAGAACGGGTTGCCGGTGGCGTCCATGATCATCTGGGCAATCATCGGAGCGAATGCGCCACCGAGGACGGCGCCGATGGCGTAAGCGATGGAAGCGCCCGAGTAGCGGACCTCAGCCGGGAACATCTCGGAGTACATGGCTGGCTGCGGGCCGAAGGTCAGGGCCAGTGGCAGGGTGAGAACTGCGACGGTCATGATGTACAGGAACGGACCCTGGTCCAGGATGCTCCACATGACGGCCTCCCAAATCATAATCACGACGTAGCCGATGATGAAGGTCTTAGCGCGGCCGATGCGGTCGGACCAAGCACCGGCGATGAACATGAAGATGGTCCAGCAAATACCAGCGACGAGAGTACCGGTCCATGCGACGGTTGCGGGGTAGCCCAGTGTCTTCTGTGCGTAAGCGCCGAAGAATGCGATCACGAGGTAACCGGTAGCCTGCTGAGCAGCGAAGATCAGAGCACCCTGGATGACCTTGCCCCAGTGGTTGCGGAAGAGCTCCGGCAGCGGAGCGGAACGCTCGGCAGACTCAGTCTGCATAGCCTGGAAGACCGGGGACTCGTCAACGGAACGGCGAATCATGTAACCGATCAGAACCAAGATGAAGGACAGCAGGAACGGCACACGCCAGCCCCAGTCCATGTAGGCTTCCTCGCCGACGATTGCCATAACAATCAGCATGGTGCCGGTCGCGAGGGTCAGACCCAGCGGAACACCGGCCTGCGGGAATGCGCCGTAGAGACCGCGCTTTTCCTTCGGTGCGTACTCCACGGACATCAGGGCTGCACCGCCCCATTCACCGCCAGCGGAAATACCCTGGAAAACACGGAGGAGAACCAGCAGGATAGGTGCGGCGATGCCGATTGATTCATAGGTCGGTAGCAGGCCGATGCAGAAAGTAGCCGCACCCATGCCGATGAGGGTGAAGACCAGAATCATCTTGCGGCCGTAACGGTCACCGATATGGCCAGCGACGATCGCGCCAAGCGGGCGGAAGAGGAAGGAAATACCCAGGGTTGCCCAAGCGAGGACCTGGGCCACCTGTGGATTCGACTGTGCAGCAGGCTCGATGAAGTGCGGAGCAAGCACGATAGCTGCGGCCTGAGCGTAAATCAGGAAGTCATAAAACTCGATGGTCGTACCCACGAGAGTTCCCGTGAGCACCTGACGGCGCTGCTTGGGATCATTCGCGATGATCGAAGTAGTCATAAAAAAACAAGACTTTCTTTACATACCCGTCCGCACGGCCATCGAGGACCTTGGTGATCTCAGCGGTCGCGCAGAAATCGCCCCAGGTTTTTCTCAGCCAGCGTTTGGGGAATGGACAGATTGTTTGACGGTGTCGAATTCTTACACAGCCAGACCGGTAGCGACCAGCGTTTGAACTTCAGCGAGCGGTGACAAAAAGTGAACAACGGGGGTAATGGGGGTCGGTGAATGGCGGTAGATTTCCTTTGTTTGTGACCGATTTATTTATACGCATGCCTGAAAAAGGCGGATTCGGGGGTGTGCAAAGGGGGTGGGTTGGGCACTACTTAACGACGGGTTGTTTCTGGATCGATTTGCGCGACCTGGCGGCCGTCTATGTGCGAGATTGTCTTAAATAGGGGAAATCTGCGTTTTATGGCTGTTCGACTACCCCCACATTGAACTAATTTGTAATTATATATTCAGAAGTTGTGTGAATGGTGTGGCAAAAGTGGCTCAAGATACAGAAGAAGTAACGGAACAATAACGATGTAGTGTCGAAAAGGGCACTGCCCCCGGATGGGGCAGGGAAACAAGGTTGGCAACAAGTCACCCCGAGACGGGGGTGTGGGCCCCAGGTTTCAGGGGCATTTTGGGGCGGTGGTAGCGCCAAGCGCCGAAACCACCCCGACACATCTTTTGTGGTTAGCCCCCGTAACTCAATTTCCACCATTGCGCGTAAGGCGCTGGGGACCGTCGTAAAGTAAACGACATGTCTTCTCACGCAGGAACTAACGGCAATGAAAATGAGGTACCTCACGGCAGGGCCAAATCCAATAAGGGCACGCCGCTGTGGTTGCTTGCCGCAATTGCAGTTTTCGCCGTCGCGTGGGGTGGCAACGAATTCACGCCGCTGATGGTGATGTACCGCGAAAATGCCGACCTGGCGCCGGTGTTTATTGACCTTCTATTGCTGGTCTACGCCCTCGGTATCGCGCCGGCACTGCTGATTTCCGGCCCAATCTCGGACCGTATCGGCCGTAAGCCGGTGATGCTCGCCGCGCCGGTTCTCTCGATTCTGGGGTCGACTCTTATTGCGTTGGGCGAGACTACCGCCCCGCTTATTCTCACTGGTCGCTTTATCTCTGGCTTGGCAGTCGGCATTGTCATGGCCGTGGGCGGCTCGTGGGTAAAAGAGCTCTCTGATCCGCGCTTTGACCCCAAGGCCAAGTCAACCTCGGGTGCGAAGCGTCAGTCCATGGCGCTGACCTTGGGCTTTGGTCTGGGTGCGGGAATTGCCGGCACGCTGGCGCAGTTCGCACCGCTGCCGGGGCAGCTGGCTTATATCATCCACATCCTGATTTCTATCCCGACAATCTTCGGTCTGTTGGCCGTGCCGGAGACCCGCCAGTCGCCGCACCTGGGCGGCAGTAATGCTCCGCGCGAGACCCTCTGGGAGTCTCTACGTACCCCATCGGTAACTAACCGTCGCTTCCTGCTCGTCGCCGCGATGGGAGCGCCGTGGGTCTTCGGTGCAGCCGGTGTTGCCTACGCAATCATTCCGTCTCTGCTTCAGGACCACGTCTCCCAGCCAGTGTTCTACTCCGCGATGGTCACACTGTTTGCGCTGCTCTGCGGTTTTGGTATTCAGCAGATTGGTCCCCGCTTTGTGACCGAGCACAACGCCCGCGGTTCGCTAATCGCAATTGGCATTGTGGTTATCGGTATGGGCTTGGCGGCCTGGATGTCCACCAACCCCACCGCAGTGACGGCGTTCATTGCAGCGCTGGTGTTGGGTGCCGGCTACGGTCTGTCCATGTTTACCGGCCTCAACGAGGTACAGCGCATCGCTGGCCCGCGCGATATGGCTGGTCTGACCGGTATCTTCTACTGTCTGACCTACATCGGCTTCGCATTCCCGGCAATTCTGACCAAGCTCTCCGAGTCCATCTCCTGGATGACCTACCCGGTCATGCTCGGTGGCGGTATGGTCATCGCCATCTTGATGGGCTTGGTTATTTTCTTCAATTCCACTGTCAACCTGCCACAGCGCGCTGAGTAATCTCGCATTCCTCGGAAGACTAATCAACCCCGTCAATGTGAGGTTGGCACACGTATAAGCGGTTTTCCTTACTAAGCGCCTATAGTTCTTCCTATGGAGAAGCACAAGAACGAATCACCGGCCACCGCGATGACAGAATCGTCGGCAAGCGCGAAACCGCGCGCGCTGGTGACGGGCGGTGCGGGATTTATCGGTTCGACGCTGGTTGACCGGTTGCTGGCCGAAGGATACGCGGTCACGGCGCTGGACGATCTCTCCCACGGAAAGCTGGAAAACCTCCAGCAGGCATCGCTTAACGACGACTTTGAGTTCATAACCGCCGATGTGCTGGAGGTGGACTGGGACGAGCTGCTCGAGCAAAGCGGCCCGGAGGTTATTTTCCACCTCGCAGCGCAGATTGATGTTCGGATTTCCGTGGCCGACCCGGTGCGAGATGCGACGCTGAACATCATTGGCACAATCAAACTTGCCGATGCGGCCCGAAAGCACGGTGTCCGCAAGGTTGTGTTTACATCTTCGGGCGGTTCCATCTACGGCACGCCGGAGGAGCTTCCGGTGACGGAAAACGTGCCGGTCAATCCGATGAGCCCCTATGCCGCCTCAAAGGCAACGGGCGAACTGTACTTGAATATGTTCCGCAATCTTTACGGGCTCGAATGCTCGCACATCGCGCCGGCGAATGTGTACGGCCCGCGGCAGGATCCGCACGGCGAGGCCGGTGTGGTTGCTATTTTCGCCCAGCGACTGCTGGCGGGAGAGCCAACCAAGGTATTCGGTGACGGAGGAAATACCCGCGACTATGTCTATGTCGACGATGTGGTGGATGCTTTCTACCGCGCATCCGGCGAGGTCGGTGGTGGAATGCGCTTTAATATTGGCACCGGCGTAGAAACCTCGGATCGGCAGCTGCACTCGTTGGTGGCGCAGGCTGCGGATGCCGAGGATAATCCAGAGTTTGCACCGCCGCGCACTGGTGATGTGGCGCGGTCGGCGTTGGATCCCACGCGGGCGCGTGAGGTACTCGGCTGGGAGCCAGCTATGAGTATTCAGGAAGGTGTTGCTCGTACTGTGGAGTACTTCCGGAATCAGGGCTAGCGCAGCTTACGCGGGCGGCTTCGCGCAGTCGTCCGCGTAGGTTAGCCGTGAGTCAGCCAGGTTACTTGCCAGCTTCCTCCGCGCGCTTGGCGTGGATGAGAGCCAGCTCGATATTGTCCTCGAACACGTCGAGAGGCTGTGCGCCCGAGACGAACTGAGTACCAACGAGGAAGCCCGGAGTACCGGAAATGCCCAGCATCGAACCGAACTGGGTGGCATTCTCGACCGCCTCGGTCCACTTGCCGTCCTTAAGTTCCTTTTCAAAGCGCTTCATGTCCGGCACACCGGCCTCGCGAGCGACGGCGATCAGTTCCTTTTCAGTGAACTCCGGGTGGCCCTGGCCCTTCTCGCCGGCCTTCTTAAACAGCGCACGGGAGAACTCCCAGAACTTGCCCTGAGCTGCTGCGGCACGGCCGGCCTCAGCGTCCTTGATGGCCTTCTCGCCATTGATGGCCATGTCGTTCCACTCCAGGCGGACCAGTCCCTCATTGACGTACTTTTCCACGAGGGCAGGCTCGGTTTCGTTTGCGAACTTCGCGCAGAACGGGCATTCGAAGTCCGAGTAGATTGAGATTACGACCGGCGCATCCACTGCACCGAGAGCAAAAGGATCATTTTCATTGCGGCGGTGGACATTGTCCATATCCTCCGGGGACTTCAGCTGCGCTCCCGCCTTTGGGCCGTAGATGCTGGCATCGAAAGAGCCATTCGGGCCAGGTACAGGCGCAATTTCCCCCTTGCCTGGTGCAACGCCCGCCATGTTGACGGTGCTCACGCCGTTGAAGCTAGCCGAACGCGAGCCAGCGAAGAAGCCCGCTGCGCCGACAACGATCAATGCGACGACAGCTAGCGCCCATGCGGCGTTCGGAATCGAGTACCACGACTTGGTTTTTCCATCACTGTCGGCAGACCAGGACTCCAAGTCCTGTTCAGTGGGTACCGGCTGAGAAGCCTGCTGGGGTTCCTGCTGTGTCCCCTGCGGCGCTGCGTCTGCCGAGGGCTGCTGCGAATCGCTGCTGTTGTCAGCGGCGATGTTGTCCTTATTTTCTTCGCTCATGGCTTCTATGGAACCACAGCCTCAGATTCACATGCGCTTAGCGTGCCGACTAGTCGGACGGAGCGTTGTTCTCGGCGTTCGTCGCGCTGTCTTTTTGGCTGCTGTTCTGGCTGCCCGAAATCACAATTTCTTCTTCCGGACGCACAGCGGTCTTCAAGGCCACTGCACGAGCCAGTCGCGCGTAGCGTAGCTCCTGTTCGCGGAAGCGGATGTAGGACGACACCGTGGTAAACACGAACGCCAACACCAGTACGTAGAGCAGCAAATCGGTGCCCCGGGTCACACCGATCCAGTTGGCCACCACGGTCAGATCGTCGGGACGCACGATTGCCCACAGGCACGCGACGACGAAAAGGACGAATCCCAGCTTCACGCCCGCCTTGGCGCGTGCTTTACGACGGTTAGCGACGAAGTAAGCCACCAGGCCCACCATCGCCAGCAGCAAAATAATTTGAACGATGGATGCGGTCATGGCAGCCTCTTCGAAATCAGGGAGTCGGCAAGGATATTGACACCGTTGAACAAGGATTGCCCTTTGGACATGGAGTATTCCGTGTAGAGGATATCCACCGGCTGCTCAGCGGTACGCCAGCCTCTGTTGTCCATGACCTCGACAAATTCGGAGGCATGGCTCATGCCGTTCATGCGCAGGCTCAGTTGCTCTGCCACCGTGCGGTTGAAGGCGCGCAGGCCGTTGTGGGCGTCGGTAAGACCGAGTCGGCGCGTGCGTGGTGACAACATGACCACCGTCTTGAGGACAATTCGCTTAATCAGCGGCACCTGGTCATCCTCGGCGCGAGGGCGGCCGAAACGGGTTCCCACAATGATGTCGATTGGTTCGCTGCGCAGTCGCTGCACCATGGCAACGACGTCCTTGACCTGGTGCTGGCCATCGGCGTCGAAGGTGACAAAGTACTTCGAGCCAGCCTGCGCGCGAGCGTATTCCACGCCGGTCTGGATAGCCGCACCTTGACCCAAATTGACAGGGTGGTTGACCAGGTGAGCGCCGGCCCTGTGAATCTCCAGGCTGGAGTTATCCGAAGAGCCGTCGTTGACCGCGACAATGTTGGGGAAGGTCTCGCGAGCGTGCTCGAGAACCTCACGAATAACCTGGCCCTCGTTGTAGCACGGCACAATCAGCCAGGTGTCCGAGAAATCCATGTTGTCAGTCATCGTTCCGAAGCCTACCGCACAAACAATCGTCGATATGCGCGTGACATGAGCTGAGTTGGCAAAAGTCGGAAAAGTGTCCGCACCGCCAAGTTAAACACTGCCCGGGGCCTGGAAATCAGCCCCTCAGCTACCAGCGTGCGCTGGAGCTGACGTTCACCGCGGATGATGCCGCGCGAGGTTCGCCGCTCGAACATGCCGTCGGCGCGGAAGTACACCAGCGGCTCGGGCAGATTCTCAAACTTCGCGCCGGCGGCCATGAGGCGCACCCAGAGGTCATAGTCCTCCATCAGACGGATGTCGCGATACCCGCCGACCTCACGCACTTTCGCCGTTCGCAGCATCGAGGAGGGGTTATTCACGGGCGAATTGATCTTGATATAACGCGCAATCTCGGCGTGCGTCTGCGGCAGAGTCCGCACGCGCACCACGTTGTCCGGCGTGCCCTCGAACTCCGCCATCGCACTGCCCAACACATCCAACTCCGGATTAGCGGTCAGCACGTCCCACTGTTTTTCAAAGCGGTCCGCACGCGCAATATCGTCCGCATCCAGCCGCGCCACCCATGGCGTTTCCACCAACTGAAGACCCGCCTGCGAAGCCACTCCCGAGCCGCCATTTTCCGCACACCGCAGCACGGTCATCTCCGAATGCGCCTGCTCATGCTTGACGACGACCCGGTCGAGTTCCTGCCCGATCGGGCCATCGATGACCACAATGACGTGCGCGGCCGGACGCGTCTGGTTCCACAGCGACTGCAGCGCAGCATCGAGCTGGTCGGGGACGACGCGGTGGTAGACGGTCATGAGAACCGTGAGGTTAGTGATGGTGGACATGTGAGTCTCGAACCTTGGGAGTTGCAGGGGGATGTGGACGGTTTTTTTTTGGGGGGGGGGACGGCATTGGATGTGGGTGGTGTTATTCCACCGCAAAAGCCTCCGATACGGCTGACCTGGCAGCACGTGGGGAAAGTTTGCGCAGCGCAAGCAGGTGAATGACAACACCTACTGCAGAGCCTACGGCGATAGCCGCGACCGTGCGTACCGACAGGTGCCCAGGGAGGAAAAGAATGGCAACGGCGATCGTGGTCGCAGCCAACCAACCGATCAGATACATATGGTGCTTTTCCACTGCCAAGGTGACCGAGCCGGTAATCATCAACATGGCGGTCAACGTCGCACCGAGCGTCAGCGCTGCGAGCACCGGCCCGGACACGTGATAGCTATCGTCCAGGATGAGAGTCATAATCCACGGGCCGATGAGCCATGCCAGGCCCGCCCCGAAGGTGCCGAAAGCAGCCAGCGCTCCCAACGGCTTGGCCAGCGCTGCCAGCACGCCTTCGGAGCGATGCCGGACAAAGCTCACAATGATGGCGTTTTGGAACTTCTCTAAGGGCATGAGCAGTGGAGCGCGGGTCAGCGTTACGGCGTAGGCGATACCCGCAATGGTCACCGCTGCGGTGAAGTTGTTGGCATGCGGCGGGGTAAGCGACTCGGCTATCCCTGCGCCAGTGGTGACCGCTTCGCCGGCAATCTTGACGATTGTCGGAAAACCTGTGACCAGCACAGCAGATGCGCCGGATGCGCCCATGGCCGTGACCATGAGAGTGATGAAGCGGCGCACCGGGACGTCGGCACGCGCGAACATGACCGAGCGGGTTGCCGGGGAAAACAGCGCGAGAATAAGCCAACTGACAGTGCCGAACACCGTGATAATCAGCCAGGCCAGCAGGCCCCAGCCGAAGTACCAGGCGATGAGTGCCAGAGCCACGCGCACGAGAATGTCAATCATGATTAGCGCGGCGTAGGGGCCCCACAGTTGGCGGCCGCTGAGCAGACCCGAGGTGGTTGCCTGCATAGAGTACAGCGCCAGACCAAAAGCCATGAGCAGAATTGCAGTGCCGGCGCCATCCTGCACGACCAGTGGGGCCCACAGCGGACCCGTCACTGCCATGGTGACGAAAGTAACTGCGGCGACGCCCAGGGACACTGTGATGGGACGAGCACCGAGAGTTTGACCCGCTTCCGAGGCTTCCTGCTCCTGGCTCTGCCCCTGATCTTGCTCCCGCTCCCGTGATTCCGCAGCACCGATTGCGCGCGTGGTCTCCTGCATCAGCCCGCCGAGGACACCCGTGAGCGCGAAGAACAGTCCCCAAAATGCCACGAACTGCAGGTTTATAGCATTGGGAAGTGCGCGGGCCGAGATAATCAGCACCGCGAAGCTGCCTATCGCGGCGACAATCGTGGCCAGCGACAGCCATTTGAAACCGGACATTGACAGGCCTCTAGCTCTCTAGTCCTTGGCCTTCGAGTAGCCGAGCTTTGCAAACTGAGCAGCCAGCTTCTCGTCCACGATTGGAGCACCATTATCGCCGATGCCCTGGTCAGCAGGGGAGCGCGTCGGGTCAGCGGGGAAGTTTGGCAAGGAGCTGCGTGATAGCCAGGAGTCAAAGATGACATCCAGGTGCGAGGTGGTGATGCCACGCTCACGGCACACGCGGTTGGCCAGTGCGCGGAAGTCCACTGCATCGACCACACTGTGGCGGTTAGTGGTGGTCCACTTGCGCACCAGGTCAAAGAACACTTCGTCGCCCAGCAGCAGACGCAGAGCGTGCACAGTCAGCGCGCCGCGCTTGTACAGACGGTCGTCGAACATCAGCTTTGGCCCTGGGTTGGCGATGACGATGTCCTGCTCTTCCTCAAGCAGATCCAGGTAGTGCTTGCGGGCGTGCACATCCGCGCTGGCACCACCGCTGACCTCGGACCACACCCACTCGGAGTAGCAGGCAAACCCTTCGTTGAGCCAGATATCGCGCCACTGCGAAATGCCGACACTGTTGCCAAACCACTGGTGCGATAACTCGTGGGCAATCAGTCGATTCCACGTGTCCTTGCCGTCGGCGTGGTTGGCTCCGAAGATGGACAGACCCTGTGCCTCGATGGGGATCTCCAGGTCGTCTTCACAAATGACCACCTGGTAGGCACGGAAGGGGTAAGGGCCAAAGAGCTTGGCGAATTCATCGAGCATGCGTCCCTGGTCGCGGAAGTCGTGGCGGGCATTTGCCACCAACTCAGAGGGCACCCAGGCCACTACGGTCGAGGTCTGGCACGGCAGCTCGACCTTCTTAAACTGGCCGACATTGATGGTGGCCAAGTAGGAGGCCATGGGCTCCTCGGTGACAAACCGCCAGCGGCGGCGCGATCCGCCCACGTTCACCGGAGCGTCGGCAAGCCCTGGTGCGACGACCTCGTAGGGAGCGTCGGTGACCATCGTGAACTCGTAAAATGCCTTGACCTCGGGATCGTCATCGCAGGGGTACCACGACGCCGCGCCCACCGGCTGCGATGCCACGAGTGCACCGTTTTCGAGTTCCTCCCAGCCAATTTCGCCCCACTTCGAGCGCACCGGACGTGGCGTGCCCGAGTAAGTCACAATCAGCCGCAGCGTCTCGTCGGGAGCCAACTCGCGGTCAAAGGTGACGCGCAGCTTGCGTCCCGAATGGCGCCAGCGCTTTACATCGATTGAGTGTGCCTGCGAATCGGAAATCGCATCCACCGAATCGACCCCCAGCGCATCCGCAAAGTCGAGCGTGATGTGTGAGGTCCAAGCATTGATTTCGATATGCAGAGTCGCCGTCGCCTTCAGACGATTCGGCCCGACCCGATAATCGAGGTCCAGCTCGTATTTGTTCACCCGGAAACCCAGGTTGAACGCAATACCGGTATAAGGATTAGTGAAATCAGCGCTACTCACGGCTGTTACCTTACTTGAGCTTGTTCCACAGCCACGTAGATATGAGTGCCTCGACGAACGCGACCTGCGAATTATCCGCCGCGCCCGCGTGCCCGCCCTCTGTGTTTTCGTGATAGTCCACCGGCTGTCCCGCTTCCTCCAGCAGCCACGCCAGGCTCCGCGCATGCGCTGGGTGGACGCGGTCGTCCCTGGTAGACGTCGTAATCAACGCTGGTGGGTAGGCGCGCTGCTCTCGCTTGACGACGCGCTGGACCGGCGAATACTGCGCAATCGCAGCCCGCTCGGTGGGGTCGTCCGGGTTTCCATATTCGGCCATCCAGGAGGCTCCCGCGGACAGCTTGTGATAGCGCATCATGTCCGCCAGTGGCACCTGGGACACCACTGCGCCCACCAACTCCGGGTAGGAGGTTAGGCAGACAGCGGTCAGCAGCCCGCCGTTGGAACCACCGCGCACGCCCAGCTGCTCGCGCGTGCAGTAGCCGCGTTCAACCAGGTCGCGCAGCACGGCCTGATGATCCTCATAGACCCTCATCCGCTCAGTCTTGACCACCGAGGAGTGCCAGGTCGGGCCGAATTCGCCACCGCCACGCAGGTTGGCCTCCACGAAGTACCCGCCCCGCTCGAGCCAGGTCAGGCCACGAATCGCCGAGTACTGCGGGACCAGTGAGACCTCGAAACCGCCGTAGGCGTGCACGAGGGTAGGGGCTGGGTTCGGAGCGGGTGTGGCTGTGGTTGTCTCTGCACTAGCGCCTGCGTCAGCACTTGCACCAGCCCCCGCGCCGAAGCGACCGGTGATGCGATACGGAATCCGCGTGCCATCGGCCGAAGTCGCCCAGTGCTGCCGCGTCTCCATCCCCTCACTGTCGAAGAGCGCCGGAGCACGCCGCACTTCCGTGAGCGGGCTGCCGACCTGCCCGTACCAGAGGGTTGCCGGCTGCGTTGCCGACGTCGAAACCAACCAGATCTCATCGTCGCGTTCAGAGGCTGTATCAATCACGCTCACAGTGGCTTGCGCAGGTAACTCGCCGAAAGCCTCCACCGGCTCCCACGAGCCCTCCCGCAAGACGACCAACTTCGTCGCGACATCCTCCAGCAGCGTCAACACCAGGAAATTCTTCGTCCACGCCAGTTGCTGGAACGAGGTGTGCGCATCAGGGGTGAAAATCACCTCCACCTCACGCGAGCCCGCCAGCCACTTATCGAGCTCCACAACGGCCACGCCACCAGCCGGAATGCCATTGAACTCCGTGCGCGGCATCAGCACCAACCACTGCCTATGGACACTCGTCCGGCAGTCCTGCGGTACCTCCAGGATCTGCAGGGAAAAGTCCCCATTCTGCTGCGCCGCCAACTTGCCCGGACGCTCCGCTGCCACGAACCGCTGCGAATTATAAAAATCATGCGCACGCTCGACAAACAGCCGCTCAAAACCCTCCGTCGCGTCGAACCAGCCGCCCACGGCCACATCATCACTGTGGCCCGAGAAAACCACATCCGCGCTTGACGACGGCATGCCGCGCCGCCACCTCCGCACCTGCCGCGGGTAGCCCGAATCCGTCAGTGACCCCGGACCAAAGTCACTGCCAACGAGAATTTCGTCACGACCCAACCAACAGACATCGGACTTCGCCTCCGGGAGGTAGAACGGCTCATCCTCCACAAAAGTGCAGTTGACGAGGTCAAACTCCCGCACCACAGTGGCATCGGCCCCGCCGCGAGAGAGCAGAATCAACGCGCGGTCATACTCCGGATAACGGCACACCGTGCCCTTCCAGACCCAGTTTTCTCCCTCGGCTTTCGCCAGCGCATCGAGGTCGATGAGATTTTCCCACTCGGTCGCCTGCGGATCCTCCTGGCCAGCCAGATAGCTCTGCAACGAGGTGCGCCGCCACAGGCCCCGAGGATGCTCGGCATCCCGCCAGAAGTTATAGAGGTACTCGCCGCGCCGCACCGGGTATGCGATCCGGGCATCGGTGTTGAGCGCAGCCAGGATGCGTTGTTCCAGGTTGGTGCGGTCGCTGGTGTCGTCGGCAAGCGAATCGACACCTGCGACGGTGGCCTTCGACTGCGCGCGAGCCCACGCCAGCGCCTGGGAGCCGTCGATATCGTCCAGCCAATCGGGGACAAGATCAGTGGAGAGGAAGGAGAGATTGTTGCCCAAGTCGGTGTCCGTGTCGGTGCCCATGCCCACCACCGTAGCCGACCGCAGTAGGTAAAACCGGGACTCGCGCGTGAAGTAAAGACAAGTCGTGCGTAGACTTGTGCACGTGGCTGAACATTTTGATCTTGTAGTACTCGGCGGCGGTCCTGGCGGATACGTCGCAGCAATCCGTGCATCCCAGCTGGGTCTGAAGACCGCTGTGGTGGAGAAGCAATACTGGGGCGGTGTCTGCCTCAACGTTGGCTGTATTCCATCCAAGTCTCTGTTGAAGAACGCCGAGGTGGCGCACATTTTCAACCATGAGGCTAAGACCTTCGGTATCTCCGGCGATGTCTCCTTTGACTTCGGTGCCGCACACGCGCGTTCGCGCAAGGTGTCCGCGGGCATCGTCAAGGGCGTTCATTTCCTGATGAAGAAGAACAAGATCACCGAAATCAACGGTTTCGGTGAATTCACCGGCCCGACCTCCATGGCCATCACTGATGGCGATGACAAGGGCAAGGAAATTACCTTCGACAAGGCGATTATTGCAACCGGCTCTGTCGTCCGTTCCCTGCCGGGCGTTGAGGTCGGCGGCAACATCGTTTCCTACGAAGAGCAGATTCTCTCCGACGAGCTGCCGGACTCCATGGTTATCGTCGGTGCTGGCGCCATCGGTATGGAGTTCGCATACGTCTTGGCTAACTACGGCGTGGATGTCACCATCGTCGAGTTCATGGACAACGTTCTGCCGAACGAGGACGCAGACGTCTCCAAGGTTATTGCCAAGGAATACAAGAAGCTGGGCGTCAAGCTCATGACCGGGCACAAGACCACCTCCATCGTGGACAATGGTGACTCGGTTGAGGTCAAGGTCGAGGCCAAGGATGGTGGCGACGAGCAGACTCTGACCGTCGACCGCGTTATGGTCTCCATCGGCTTCGCACCGCGCACCGAGGGCATCGGCCTGGACAAGGCCGGTGTTGAGCTGGGCGAGCGCGGCGAGATTGTCATCGACGAGTACATGCGCACCAACGTCGACAACATCTACGCCATCGGCGACGTCACCATGAAGCTGCAGCTGGCACACGTCGCTGAGGCACAGGGCGTTATCGCAGCTGAGCACATGGTGGGTCACGAGACCGAGACCATCCCGGACTACAACATGATGCCGCGCGCAACCTTCTGTAACCCGCAGGTTGGTTCCTTCGGTAAGACCGAGGCGCAGGCCAAGAAGTGGGCAGAGGAGAACGGTCGCGAGATTAAGGTCTCCACCTTCCCGTTCTCTGCAAACGGTAAGGCCCAGGGGCTGGCGGAGCCGGCTGGTTTCGTGAAGCTCATTGCAGATGCCGAATACGGCGAGCTGCTGGGTGGTCACATGGTGGGCGCCAACGTTTCCGAGCTCATGCCGCAGCTGGTTCTGGCTGAGAAGTACGAGCTGACCACTGAGGAAATCGGCCGTGCTGTCCACATTCACCCGACCATGTCCGAGGCTATGAAGGAAGCAGCTGAGGGCGTTATGGGCAAGATGATCAACCTGTAAGAGGTTGTGGCTTTGCCCTGGGGCCAGTCTTCGCTGGTCCCGGCTCAGGCAGATACGAGTTAGTGCTTAAGTTTATGACAGTTTGACCGTGAAAATCGGTGCGAAAGTGTCATAAACTTAAGCACTTTCTTTTTTGGGGTCTTCTTTTTTTTTGGGGGGGGCATCCTGCGCGAACCAAGTCCCCGCAAACAGGCCGACCCTGCGCCCGTCGTAAAGCGAATTAGTACGGTGAGACGGTGGAGCGGTGCATGTTGATGTCGATATCCCGATGAATCGGCGGGAACGCGCGCTGCGGACATGCCTCGCGGGAGCAGACCCTGCAGCCAGCACCGATCGGAGTGGCGGCGTCGAGGTCCGCGAGATCGAGACCATCGGCGTACACGGTGCGCTCGGCGTGACGGGCCTCGCAGCCCAAACCGATGGCAAAAACCTTACCTGGCTTGCCGAAACGTGCCGCGTGATGTTCCACGGTCCGCGAGATCCACATGTAGGGTCGACCATCCGGCATGAGCGCGACCTGCCGCATGACTTTGCCGGGATAGGAGAAGGTCTCGTAGACGTTCCACAGTGGGCAGGTACCGCCCGAATGCGTGAAGTGGAAGCCCGTGGCGGATTGGCGTTTGGACATGTTGCCCGCGCGGTCGACGCGCACGAATGTCCACGGGATACCGCGCAGGCTGGGACGTTGCATCGTGGACAGTCGGTGGCAGATGGTCTCGTAGCCCACGCCGTAAGTGCGCGACAACAGCTCGATGTCGTAGCGTTTCGACTCAGCCATCGCATGGAACGACTCATACGGCAGAATCAGCGCCGCCGCGTAGTACGTCGCGACTCCGCGCTGCGCCAGCTTCCGCGACTCCTCCGACATGAAATGCCCGGACGCGACAGCCTCGGAAATGGTCTCCCCCTGCTCCAAAAACCCCAGCTCCGTGGCCATGCGGAAGGCCCGCTGCCCCGGCGAGAGGTGCCGCGCGAGGTAGAGCGTCTTCGTCCGCCGATCAAGGCTGTGCTGCACATCGCCTAACGACGATTCCAGCGCAATCCGAATCCCATGGTCGTTGGACAGCCTGTCGGCCAGCACAGAGACCACATCGGTGGTCTCGTCGGTGATGCGCAGCTCGCGAGCCAGCTCCTCGGCGGCGGTGTCTACCGAAGCGATGTAGTTCTGGCGGGCATAGAAGTAGTCGCGGACTTCCTCGTGTGGCATGGTCAGCGCCTGTGAGCCGGAGGCGGTGTCGGTGCTGTTGCCGAAGTTGCGCTCTTCGGTGGCCAGGGAGAGTTTGTCGGTGACGTTGCGGTAGCGGCGGTGGATGTCCACCATGATGCGGGCGATGTCGGGGTGGTCGCGGACCATTTCCGAGATTTCCTGCAGGTCCATGGGGGACTTGGCGATCTCTTTGTCCATCACCACATCTTGGACCTCAGCGAGGAGGCGGGAGTCGTCATCGCGGGAGAAGAAAGTCGCGTCAACGCCGAATGTGTCCGTGATACGAAGCAGAACAGGAACGGTCAGCGGGCGGACGTCGTGCTCGATCTGGTTGACGTAACTAGCCGAGAGGCCCAACGCCTGCGCGAGCGCGGCCTGGCTGAGGTCGCGCTCGCGGCGGAGCTGGCGGAGGCGGGATCCGACATAGGTTTTCGACATACTGCCCAGCATATCGCGGGCTTTGCTGAATTTGTGTAGAAAACCGTTGCAACCTTTGCTTGCGTGTGTAGGTGCTCAGGTTCTCTGGCACGCTTCACGACGGCCCGGAGTCGACACGTCGATGAACACACAAAAACACCCAGCGGTGGCTGCAGGTGCAGCCCTCGCTGGGTGTTGAAGCTAGGTCTTAGACCTAAGCCCTAAGCCGAGTGACTTAGAACTGACCCTCCTCGGTGGAGCCCTTCAGGGCGGTGGTGGAGGAGTTCGGGTCGACGGTGGTGGCGATGCGGTCGAAGTAACCAGCGCCAACCTCGCGCTGGTGCTTGACAGCGGTGAAGCCGCGCTTCTCGGCAGCCTCGAACTCGCGGTTCTGCAGGTCGACGAATGCGGACATCTGCTCGCGAGCGTAGCCGTAAGCCAGGTCGAACATGCCGTAGTTCAGGGCGTGGAAGCCAGCCAGGGTGATGAACTGGAACTTGAAGCCCATCTTGCCCAGCTCGTTCTGGAACTTGGCGATCTCGTCCTTCTCGAGGTGAGCGGACCAGTTGAAGGACGGGGAGCAGTTGTAAGCCAGGAGCTGGTCCGGGTACTCAGACTTGACGCCCTCAGCGAACTTCTTAGCCAGCTCGAGGTCCGGAGTACCGGTTTCCATCCAGATCATGTCAGCGTACGGAGCGTAGGACTTTGCGCGCGCGATGCACGGCTCCAGGCCGTTCTGGACGTGGTAGAAGCCCTCGGAGGTGCGGTCACCGGTGATGAACTTCTGGTCGCGCTCATCAACGTCGGAGGTGATGAGGGTAGCGGCCTCAGCGTCGGTGCGGGCGATGATGACGGTCGGGGTGTTGGAGACGTCAGCAGCCAGGCGAGCAGAGGTCAGGGTACGGATGTGCTGCTGGGTCGGAATCAGGACCTTGCCGCCCAGGTGGCCACACTTCTTCTCAGAAGCAAGCTGGTCCTCCCAGTGGGTACCAGCGGCACCAGCGTTGATCATGGCCTTCTGCAGCTCGTAGACGTTCAGAGCGCCACCGAAGCCAGCCTCACCGTCAGCGACGATCGGCAGCAGCCAGTTGTCGACGGAGTCGTCGCCCTCGATGCGAGCGATCTCGTCTGCGCGGAGCAGAGCGTTGTTGATGCGGCGAACGACGTTCGGCACGGAGTTAGCCGGGTACAGGGACTGGTCCGGGTAGGTGTGGCCGGAGAGGTTAGCGTCACCAGCAACCTGCCAACCGGAGAGGTAGACAGCCTTCAAGCCAGCGCGAGCCTGCTGAACGGCCATGTTACCGGTCAGTGCACCCAGAGCGTTGATGTAGGAGTCGTCCTTAACGTTGACGCCTTCCCACAGGATCTCAGCGCCACGGCGAGCGAGGGTGTTCTCCTCGACGACGGTGCCCTGAAGCTCAGCGACCTGCTCAGCGGTGTAGTCGCGGGTGATACCTTCCCAGCGCGGGTTCTCGTCCCAATCCTTCTGGATTTCGGCGGCGGTACGTGCCTTACCAACGTTAGACATAAACGGAGTCACTTCCTTTTGCTTGCTTTTCGAACTCCGGGTGCTGACTTAAGAACAATTCCGACAGAACCGATCTACAGGCTGACCCGATAGTGACCGCGGTGTCGCGTGAATGCAGGGGGTGCTAGCAAAATGCCGTACCCCTGCACGCAAACACGCGAACAAAAACAATGTCCGCTTCCGCGTGCCATGTCTCACATTTTGGGGCATAGCGCTAAGTTCGTCAAGCAGCTTCGGATGTGAATTCAAGTATGTAATACGGATAACACTTGTGAAGATTGCAAACATTGCATTGTGTAGCTTGGCTTTAGTAATTTTCGCCTGTGACCGGCCGGTACATTTGTACTGTTATTTCCCTATGGCGGGCTCGCTAATAATGCTCCCCCCGCTTTGGGGTGATTTATAATTTGGTAATTATCAAACCTAGTCGTTAACGGTGTTTGGGGTTTAGGGGGTGCTTCACTACCCCCGAAATTACGGCCGTAGAGGTAGAAACGGGCTTCTAAATACACTGCCGTTACACCATCAATACCCCGCTGGAGCGTTCCTGGATGGTGGTCAGAGCTTCGGTTGCCATCTCGCTTTTACGGTCTGGTTTGAAGGTGGAGGCTGTCGCGACACGATTGGTCACTGGCCGTTGATACGCAGGTCGCAATAGTAAATGCCTGTGAGGCACGACACTTTCCCATTGCGTGTGGTGTTCCGTGGCTGGAGGAAAGAGCGCCGGGGATGCTGCGGTCAATGCGGGTGGGGGAGGGCTGGTTGTGGCGTCAGGGCTGAATGCCCGAATGGTCATCGGGGAGGGGTGGGGTCTGTTCGCGGGGTGCTCGTCGTAAAGCGAATGAAATGGCAAATGTGAGCGGCGCTATACCGGGCTGGCGGTTGGGGGTTATGAAAAAAGACGGTCCATAAGTGCGCCGAATCACATACAGTAGGGGAACAACGCATCCAGTGCGTGAGCCGCTGACGTGGCTGTGGCTGGATGGGCAAATTGCAATCAATAGTTTTGAGGAGAGCAATGGCACAGCGTATTTCGGCAGGTGGAATGCAGGTCGCGAAGGTTCTTTACGACTTCGTTAATGACACCGCACTCCCCGCCGCCGGCATTGAGGACAAGGACGCGTTCTGGAACGGCTTTGGTGACATTGTCGCTAAGTACACTCCGCGCAACCGCGAGCTGCTGGCCAAGCGCGATGAGCTGCAGGAAAAGCTCGACGCTTGGTACAAGGAGCACCCGGGTGAGCAGAACCAGGATGAGTACGTCGCATTCCTGAAGGAAATTGGCTACCTCGTTGACAACCCGGGTGATTTCCAGGTCACCACCGCTAACGTCGACACCGAGATCACTTCCACCGCTGGTCCGCAGCTGGTCGTGCCGGTGCTCAACGCCCGTTTCGCCATCAACGCCGCAAACGCACGCTGGGGCTCGCTTTACGACGCGCTGTACGGCACCAACGCTATTGCTGAAGATGGCGGTGCGGAGAAGGACACCCCGGGCTACAACAAGGTCCGCGGTGACCGCGTTATCGCATGGGGTCGTAACTTCCTGGACAAGGCTCTGCCGCTGGTTGACGGTTCCCACGCGGACGTCACCTCTTACGACATCGTCGACGGTCACCTGCAGGCAACCCTGGAAGGTGGCGCTACCTCCGGTCTGCGCGAGCCGGAGACCCTGGTCGGCTACACCGGTGATAAGGACGCGCCGGAGTCCATTTACTTCAAGCACAACGGTCTGCACATCCAGCTGCTGATTGACCCGGAGTCCCCGGTTGGCAAGACCGACAAGGCTGGCGTCAAGGACATCATCCTGGAAGCCGCTGTCACCAACATCATGGACCTCGAGGACTCTGTCGCCGCAGTTGACGCTGCAGACAAGACCCTGGGTTACACCAACTGGCTGGGCCTGAACGTCGGTGACCTCGCAGTCGAGTTCACCCGTGGCGGCAAGAAGCTGTCCCGTACCATCAACGACGACCGCACCTACACCGCTCTTGACGGTTCCGAGGTCACCCTGCACGGTCGTTCCCTGAACCTGGTCCGTAACGTCGGCCACCTGATGCAGAACCCGGCCATCCTCGACCGCGACGGCGAGGAGATTTTCGAGGGCATCATGGATGCCGTCGTCACCGCTGTGTGTGCAATCCCGGGCCTGGACCAGGACAACGCACGTAAGAACTCCCGTACCGGTTCGATCTACATCGTGAAGCCGAAGCAGCACGGCCCGGATGAGGCTGCATTCACCAACGAGCTGTTCGCAGACGTTGAGAAGCTGCTGGGTCTTCCGCACAACACCCTGAAGGTCGGCCTGATGGACGAGGAGCGTCGTACCTCCGTCAACCTGGACGCCGCCATCAAGGCTGTTTCCGAGCGTGTCGTCTTCATTAACACCGGCTTCATGGACCGCACTGGTGATGAGATCCACACCTCCATCCAGGCTGGTCCGATGTTCCGCAAGGCTGTCCAGAAGACCGCTCCATGGATGCTGGCTTACGAGGACAACAACGTCGACTCCGGTCTGGCACACGGCCTGCAGGGCAAGGCTCAGATTGGTAAGGGCATGTGGGCCATGACCGAGCAGATGGCCGAGCTGCTGGAGCAGAAGATCGGTCAGCCGAAGCAGGGTGCTTCCACCGCGTGGGTTCCGTCCCCGACCGGTGGTGTCCTGCACGCTACCCACTACCACGAGGTTGACGTCTTCGGCGTTCAGGACAAGCTGCTTACCGACGGTCGCCGCGACACCTTCGGTGATCTGCTCACCATCCCGGTAGCGGCAGCTAAGGCTGGCGAGCCGGGCGCTGACTGGTCCGATGAGGACAAGGCCAACGAGCTGGATAACAACTGCCAGTCCATCCTGGGCTACGTTATCCGCTGGGTTGAGCAGGGTGTTGGCTGCTCCAAGGTGCCGGACATCAACGATGTTGACCTGATGGAGGACCGCGCTACCCTGCGTATTTCCTCCCAGACTCTGGCTAACTGGCTGCTGCACGGTGTTGTCACCGAGGAGCAGATCATCGATTCGCTGGAGCGCATGGCCGAGGTCGTTGACCGCCAGAACGAGGGCGATGAGGCATACCTGCCGATGGCTCCGGACTTCGACAAGTCCATTGGTTTCCAGGCTGCCAAGGAGCTCATCCTCGATGGTGTGAACCAGCCGTCCGGTTACACCGAGCCGATCCTGCACCGCCGTCGCCTGGAGTTCAAGAAGCGCGAGGGCATCGACCAGGATTAATTCTTGGTCGGGCTGCGGCTGCCGAGCCTGAAATAACAAAATAGATACCCAAACTGCCGGCGCGCATGCGCGCCGGCAGTTTTGTTTTTCGTGCAGGGCGAGCTTGTGCCGGGAGCACTCGCATTGGGTGCTCGGGTTGGAATCGCACCATGATTCTCAGATTCGAGATACCCGGGTTCGCAAGCGGGGCAGGGGCAACGTTGCTAGCGTTGATTGGGAAGTTAATTGAGAATATGCAGTCTGCAACGTCCAAGGAGCTGCGACCCCCCCCCATGACTAATTCCACGACCGACAGTGCTACCAACCTCGCTAAGGCCAAAGAATTCCTCCATAGCGCGGGCGCAATCCTCTTTGACCTCGACGGAGTGATTACCCCTACCGCCGATGTGCACGAGCAGGCGTGGGCGGACATGTTTAGTGACTACTTCGAGCACAAGGGTGTCTCGGCCTACACAGAGGAGGACTACTTCACCTACCTCGATGGCCGCCGCCGCGATGAGGGCATCGCAGCAATCCTGGAATCTCGCGGCATTTCGCTGCCGCACGGTAGCGATGAGGACACAGCGAAAGACGAGACGATTGTCGGACTCGGGAAGCGCAAAAATGATGACTTCTTGGCGCGAGTCGAGAGGGGAATTGAGGCCTACCCGGGGTCGGTTGCGCTGCTCGACGAGTTACAGGGCGCGGGGGACTCGTCGGCAAGCGAAAAACCGCAGTTGGCGGTGGTTAGCTCGTCGAAGAACGCGGTGCCGGTGCTGACGGCCGCTGGGCTGCGTGAGCGGTTCGTGGAGATTGTTGACGGCGTGGTGGCGCATGAGAACAACCTGCCGGGTAAGCCAGCCGCCGATACTTTCGTGTACGCGGCGAAGAATCTGGGGGTGGCGCCGCGCGATGCTGTGGTGGTCGAGGATGCCATCAGTGGTGTGCAAGCGGGTGCAGCCGGCGCATTTGGTCTGGTCATTGGTGTTGACCGCGGTGCTGGTGCGGAAGCGCTGCGCCGAGCGGGCGCCGACGTTGTGGTCAGTGACTTGGCGGCACTCGTCTAGGCTGGCTCGTGACAAATGGCTGAGACAAAACCGGAAGGCATCATGGCCAACGATTCGACCACGGCAGCAGTCGACGAGACCGAGCGTGTGATTCCGCAGGGGCAGGGTCACGACGCGGAGACCGCAGAGGCTGAAAAACAGGAGGAGACGGTGTCCCCAGTTCGTCGTAAGCAGCGTCGTAACTTCCCGGCGGATCGTGCGGATAAGCACCACCACCTTGTAAATGCCGAGGGACTCATGGACCGAGACATCACTCCGGTCGATGAGTGGCGTCTGATTGAGACGAAGCCGAACGGCCTCCCGCTCGGTTTGGGCGAGACGCTGTTTGCGCTGTCGAACGGGTACATCGGCATGCGTGGCAACCCGCCGGAGGGCCGTGACTCCAGTGAGCACGGCACTTATATCAACGGTCTGCATGAGACCTTGCCGATTAGGCACGCCGAGGACGCCTACGGCCTAGCCCGTCAGGGGCAGACGATTGCCAATGCTCCGGACGCCAAGGCAATGCGTCTCTACATTGACGATGAGCCCCTGCGTCTCGGCAATGCTGAGGTCAGCGACTACGAACGTAGCCTGGATTTCCGCGAGGGTGTGCTGCGTCGTCGGTTCATTTGGCGCACCCCGGGTGGCAAGCGCGTTCGCGTCACCTCTGAGCGCATGGTGTCTTTCCAGGAAAAGCATGTCGCCGCGATGAGTCTGGAAGTCGAGCTGCTGGATGCGGATGCTGCGGTGATGATTAACTCGCAGATCCTCAACCGCCAGGACGGCGAGGACGAATACCACGATGCCGCTAAGGCACAGGGCACCGAACTGGATCCCCGTCGCGCCGAGGCGCTGGAAGACCGCGTTCTCATTCCGGCATTTCAGTCGGAATCGGCGCACGGGCAGCGCTCGACGCTGGGCTACCGCTGCGCGAACTCCGGTATGACCGTGGCTACCTCCATGGACCACACCTTTACTGTCCGCACTCCCGACGGCACGGAGCCGTTCGTAGAGATTTCGCAGTCGACCGAGCCGGATGTGGCCAGCTCCCTGTTCAACCTGGATGCGCCAGTCGGCACTGTCATACGCCTGGAGAAGCTGGTCGCGTACCACTCCTCCCGCAAGGTGCGTGCCGAAGAGCTGGCATTCCGCTGTGAACGCACCCTGAACCGCGTCGGTCGCATCGGCATGCTGGGGCTGATGGAGAACCAGGAAGAGTGGCTCGAGCGCTTCTGGGAGCGCTCTGACGTGGTCATTTACAATCAGCCGGAGATTCAGCAGGCAGTGCGCTGGAACATTTGGCAGATTATCCAGGCCGCCGCGCGCGCCGAATTCCAAGGTGTCCCGGCCAAGGGAATGACCGGCACCGGCTACGGCGGCCACTACTTCTGGGACACGGAAATCTACGTGACCCCATTCCTTACCTATACGTCGCCGCAATTCTCGCGCAATGCCATGCGTTTCCGCTGGGACATGCTCGAAGCCGCGTGGGCGCGTGCCGACGAACTGGCGCACGACGGTGCCCTCTTCCCGTGGCGCACTATCAATGGTCAGGAGTCCTCGGCCTACTTTGAGGCCGGCACGGCGCAGTACCACATCGATGCGGACATCGTGTACGCGATGATGAAGTACGTCTATGCCTCCGGCGATGAGGAGTTCCTGCTCAAGGAGGGCACGGATCTGTTGCTCGGCACGGCCAGGTTTTGGATGTCGTTGGGATTCTTCGATGCCGAGCAGCGAGAGTTCCAAATTCACAGCGTCACCGGTCCAGATGAGTACAACACGGTGGTGAACAACAACCTGTACACCAACGTGATGGCGCAGAATAACCTGCGGGTTGCTGCGGACGTCGTCAAGCAGATGAAGCGTGATCGCCCTGCTGCCTATCGCGAACTGACCAACCGCTTCGACCTCACCGAGCGCGAGGTTGAAGAGTGGGAGCAGGCCGCTGAGGCGATGTACATCCCGTTCGATGAGAAGCTCGGCATTCACCCTCAGGATGACCAGTTCCTGCTGCGCAAGCGCTGGAATCTCGACGACCCCGAGGTTGGCCCGCTGCGCCCGCTGCTGCTGCATTACCACCCGCTGACGATTTACCGTCACCAAGTCATTAAGCAGGCGGACGTCGTCCTCGCACTGTTCCTCATGGGCAATCGCTTTACGACGGAACAAAAGCGCGCAGACTACATGTATTACGATCCGCTCACCACTGGTGATTCCTCGCTGTCCGCCGTTGTGCAGTCCATTGTTGCGGCCGAGTTGGGCTTGCAGGAGCAGGCAATGGACTTTTTCCTCCGCGGACTCTATGTGGACCTGGCGAACTTGCATGGCAACGCTGCCGATGGTGTCCACGTCGCATCTGCCGGTGGAGTGTGGCAGTCCCTGGTCTATGGCTTCGGTGGTTTCCGCGACCACGATGGCCGCTACAGTATCGATCCGCGTCTGCCGGAAGACTGGAGTGGTCTGACGTACCGAGTCACTATTCATGGTTGTCGTATCCGGGTGACGGTGCGTGGCCGCACGGTGGAAGTCGTCCTGGAGGAGGGCGACCACCAGGTTGGACCGATTATGGTCGCGGGCCATGAGGTGATCGTTGGTCCGGAGCCGTTGACCGTGGTGATGGCGAACTCGGATCAGAGCGAGGATTAGTCGGACGGCTTCGGCTGTACACGGTGCCAATGGGGGGGATTGCCTGTTGGGGGTGGCTGTTTGGGTTCTTTGGGGAATTCGGCAGGGGTAAAAATAAAGAATTTCGCAACATAATTATTGAGTATTAAAACCGTCCACCTGAGAAAAGTGGGCGGTTTTTTATTTTCGTGCTATTTATGTTGCGTTATTAGCTGGTTTGGGCAGGTAAAAAATCGGCAAAAGTCGGGGTAGGGGCGTTTTTATGGTGGGGAAGAGGATTTATACAGCGACGACATCAGAAGTGGCTAAAATGCGATAACCTGAGAAAAGGCGGAGAAAAGCCCTAGGTAACCTGTGAAAATCCCCACCCAAAAGGGGGAAAAATGTTTACCAGGCGCTGTGTGACTTTAGAGTGAATATGACACTGGAGGTGCCATGACTGTTAAAAGTTCAAACCGTGACGCAATCGCGCACGGCAAAATTAATGTAGAACCGCTGCGCGAGCAGCCTAAATACCCTTCATGGGCTCTGAAGCTGACCATGGCCGTCACTGGCGTGCTGTTTGGCCTCTTCGTTATTGTCCACATGCTGGGTAACCTGAAGATTTTCGCTGGCGAGGAAGACTTCAACGCATACGCGACCTTCCTGCGCACTGTCGGTGCTCCGGCAGTTCCGAACGAGGGCATTCTGTGGATTTTCCGCATTGTCCTGCTGGTAGCTATTGTCCTGCACATTTTCGGTGGCCTCACCCTGGCTGCACGTGCTAAGCAGTCCCGCGGCAAGTTCCGCCGTCAGGGCATGGTGTCCAGCTGGAACACCTTTACTGCACGTTCGATGGTGATCACCGGCATCGTGCTGCTGGCCTTCATCATCTTCCACCTGCTGGACCTGACCATCGGTGCTGGCGTTGCTCCGTCTTCTTTCGAGCACGGTGAGGCGTACCAGAACGTGATTGCGTCCTTCTCGCGTCCGGGTGTTGTTGTTTGGTACATCATTGCGCAGCTCGCTCTGCTGCTGCACCTGTCCCACGGTCTGTGGACTGCTACTTCCGACCTCGGTATCACCGGTAAGCGCTGGCGCAAGGTTCTGCTGTTCCTGTCCGGCCTGCTGCCGCTGCTGGTTGTTGTCGGCAACATCTTCATCCCAGTCGCCGTCCTGACCGGTCTGGTCTCGTAGGTCGAGGAGGAAATTTACTATGACTAACACTGAAGCAACCGTCGCTGCGGACTTCCGCGCGCCGGAAAGCGTTGTCGACGGGGTCAAGATCGGCAAGGTTCTGTCCGATAACTCCCCGGGTGACAAGGTCTCCATGAAGGACCACTGGCAGTACCAGAAGGATCACGCCAACCTGGTTTCGCCGCTGAACCGTCGTAAGTTCCGCGTCATGGTCGTCGGTACCGGCCTGGCTGGTGGCGCTGCCGCTGCTGCCCTCGGCGAGCTCGGTTACGACGTGCAGGTTTTCACCTACCACGACGCTCCGCGCCGTGCGCACTCCATTGCTGCACAGGGTGGTGTCAACTCCGCTCGCGGTAAGAAGGTCGACAACGACGGCGCTTACCGCCACGTCAAGGACACCGTTAAGGGCGGCGACTACCGCTGCCGCGAGAACGACTGCTGGCGTCTGGCTGTAGAGTCCGTCCGCGTCATCGACCACCTGAATGCAATTGGTGCTCCGTTCGCTCGCGAGTACGGCGGTACCCTGGCAACCCGTTCCTTCGGTGGTGTGCAGGTCTCCCGTACGTACTACACCCGTGGTCAGACGGGTCAGCAGCTGCAGCTGTCGACTACCTCGGCTCTGCAGCGCCAGATTGGTCTCGGCAACGTCGAGATCTTCACCCACAACGAGCTGGTTGACATCATCGTCGCCGACGGCCGTTGCCAGGGTGCCATCATGCGTAACCTCATCAATGGTGAGCTGACCGTTCACACTGCTCACGCAGTCATTCTGGCTACCGGTGGTTACGGCAACGTCTACCACATGTCCACGCTGGCCAAGAACTCCAACGCTTCGGCCATCATGCGTGCATACGACCAGGGTGCTTACTTCGCATCCCCGTCCTTCATCCAGTTCCACCCGACCGGTCTTCCGGTCAACGCGCACTGGCAGTCGAAGACCATTCTGATGTCCGAGTCCCTGCGTAACGACGCACGTATTTGGACCCCGAAGAAGAAGGGCGACGAGCGCCCGGCCAACGACATCCCGGAGGACGAGCGCGACTACTTCCTGGAGCGTCGCTACCCGGCATTCGGTAACCTCGTCCCGCGTGACGTCGCTTCCCGTGCCAACTCTCAGCAGATTAACGCCGGCTACGGTGTTGGCCCGCTGAAGAACTCCGTCTACCTGGATCTGCGTGACGCAATTGAGCGCCTGGGCCAGCCGGTCATCAAGGAACGCTACTCGAACCTGATTCAGATGTACGAAGAGGCAATCGGTGAGGACCCGTACAAGGTTCCGATGCGTATTGCTCCGACCTGCCACTTCACCATGGGTGGCCTGTGGTCTGACTTCAACCAGATGACCTCCATCCCGGGTCTGTTCACCGGTGGCGAGGCATCCTGGACCTACCACGGTGCAAACCGTCTTGGTGCAAACTCCCTGCTGTCCGGTTCGGTCGACGGTTGGTTCACCCTGCCGTTCACCATTCCGAACTACCTCGGCCCGCTGCTCGGTACCGACCGCCTGGCTGAGGATGCCCCGGAGGCCAAGGAAGCACTGGACCGCGCTCAGGCTCGCCTGGACAAGCTGATGAGCATCCAGGGTAAGCACGGCGCTGAGTACTTCCACCGTCAGCTCGGTGAGATTCTCTACCGCGACTGTGGTGTGGCTCGTAACAAGGAAGACCTGGCTCGCGGTATCGAGGAGATCCGCGAACTGCGTAAAGCATTCTGGTCTGACCTTTTCATCCCGGGTGAGCCGAACGAGATGAACCAGCAGCTCGAGTACGCTAACCGCGTTGCTGACTACATCGACCTCGGTGAGCTCATGTGTGTCGACGCCCTCGACCGCGATGAGTCCTGCGGTGCTCACTACCGCGATGACCACATCTCCGAAGATGGCGAGGCAGAGCGCGATGACGCTAACTGGTGCTTCGTTTCCGCATGGGAGCGAGGCAACAATGGTCCTGCATGGGATCAGTCCGGTCACGAATTCATTCGCCACGCCGAGCCGCTCACCTTCGAAGCCGTCCCGCTCATGACAAGGAACTACAAGTAATGAAACTGCACCTTGAAATCTGGCGCCAAGCAGGTCCGAACGTCGAGGGACACTTTGAATCCGTTGACGTTGACGACGCCGTCGCAGAGATGTCGATCCTGGAGCTGCTTGACCACGTCAACTCCAAGTACGTCGAGTCCGGCAAGGAGCCGTTCGCGTTCGCATCTGACTGCCGTGAGGGTATCTGTGGTACCTGTGGTCTGAACGTCAACGGTCGTCCGCACGGCCCGGGCCAGAACACCCCGACCTGTCAGCAGCGTCTGCACCAGTTCAGCGATGGTGACACCCTGAAGATCGAGCCGATGCGCTCCGCCGCATACCCGGTCATCAAGGACATGGTCGTTGACCGCTCCGCTCTGGACCGTGTCCTCGAGCAGGGTGGCTACGTCTCCATCAACGCTGGTACCGCTCCGGATGCAGATACTCTGCACCTGAACCACGAGACCGCTGAGTTCGCACTTGACCACGCAGCCTGCATCGGCTGTGGTGCTTGTGTCGCAGCTTGCCCGAACGGTGCTGCACACCTGTTCACCGGCGCAAAGCTGGTTCACCTCTCCCTGGTCCCGCTGGGTAAGGAAGAGCGTGGCAAGCGTGCTCGCAAGATGGTTGACGAGGTCGAAGGCACCTTCGGTCCGTGCTCCCTCTATGGTGAATGTGCTGATGTCTGCCCGGCCGGTATCCCGCTGACTGCGGTTGCCGCCGTTACCAAGGAACGAGCTCGTTCGTTCTTCCGCGGTAAGGACGACTAAACTCTTTCTCGATTAGAGTTTTCCAGAAGGGACATAGATTATGGCGAATGCAGTCAAGCGTTACCAGGGCGAAGAGCACTTCGTCGACGGTTACGTGCCTCAGAGCATGAATGCCGAATACTCCTCGCTTCACAAGAGCATTACCTGGATTGGCATGGGACTCATGCTCGCCTCTCTGGCGGCTTGGGGCACCTTCATTTTCGGTCTCGCAACGACCGTTTTTGCCGACCAGACTGCTGCCTCTCACAGCAACGGTTTCCTGGCTAAGGATGCCGCCAACTACACCGACTACACCGGTGGTTGGAACTTCGACGGCAGCGTGTTCATGTGGGCTGGCCTGGTAGTCGCACTGGTTATGGTTATTGCGGGTGTGGCCTGCATCTCCATCGGTCGTCGTGACTACAAGGCTTACCGAAAGGAATTCGGCACTCACCACTAAAGGCTCGCCCCAGTTTAAAGGGGCTCGCCTCTAGTCGGATGCAACGCTAGCCTTTTGAACTAGCACCTCCACAGTTGATGCCACCGTGCACAGTGTGCTGAGGTAGGGAAGTACTGAGAAGTACTTCTCTCACCAACAGCGGACTGCGGCGCGGTGGCATTTTCGCGTTTTCGGCGCCTAATCTATACACATGGATAACAACCCCGCTAAGCTCCCGGCAGCTGTCGATTCGGTCTCGGACCGTCTCGAAGTTCCCGGGCCATCACCTGAGGTTGAATCGGAAAAACGTGCGCAACTGCGTAAGGCCAAGGCCTTCGCTACGATGCTGCTGGTCATCGCAACCGCTGTGTATTTCACATGCCGCGGTATTGAGTCTTCACACCTATCCGCAGGCGAAGTTGTGCCCGCGTGGGTGGGCTACGTTCGCGCTGCTTCTGAGGCCGGCATGGTCGGTGCCCTCGCCGACTGGTTCGCTGTCGTAGCTCTGTTCCGCCACCCGCTCGGCATTCCTATCCCACACACCGCTATCGTCCGCCGCAAGAAGGACCAGGTCGGTGAGTCCCTGGCGCAGTTCGTCGGTGACAACTTCCTGAACCCCGCTTTGATTGTAGACAAGGTGCGCAAAGCCGAGATTCCTGAACGGATCGGTGAATGGCTGGTAGCGCCGGGAAACGCCGACAAAGTGTCAGCAGAGGTCGGTAAGTTCACCGGAAATGTGCTGGAGGCGATTAATCCCGACGATGCCGCCGCAGTGCTGAAGTCAGCAGTCATCGACGAAGTTGCAGCTCCGGAGTGGGGACCACCAGCGGGTAAGGTTCTCGAGCAGCTGATTGAAGAGGGGCGCACCGAGCCCATCGTCCAGCAGATGGCTGAGTGGCTGCACCGGAAGTCGCTGGGCTCCCAGAATCTTATCGACCGCCTCGTCGGAGAGCGCGCCCCATCCTGGGCGCCGAGCTTTGTCAACGATCTCATCGGCGACAAGGTCTATCGCGAGTTGGTTGATTGGACCTGGCAGGTGCAGCATGACCCTAAGCACGACGCGCGCTTGGCACTCCACCGCTTCCTCACGCAGCTCGCCATAGACTTGCAGAACGACGAGAAGACCATCGCCAAGGTCGAAGAAATTAAGACTGACATTCTTTCGTCCGCCGCCGTCACACAGGCGCCGGCGAAGATTTGGGCATCGACATCCGCAAAGCTTGTCGACGCTGCCCGCGACCCGGACTCCCTGCTCCGTCGGAAGGTCTCGGAAACGGCCGCTCGCTACGGCGAGCGGATCCAGTCCGATCCTGAGTTGCGCAAGCGAATGGATCGCCGTTTGGAAGCGGCTGTCGTCTTCATCGCTGAGAATTACGCGGGCGAGATTACGTCGATCATTTCCGAGACCGTCGAGCGTTGGGATGCCGATGAGGCTTCCGACAAGATTGAGCTGATGGTCGGTCGCGATCTGCAGTTCATTCGCGTTAACGGCACCGTTGTCGGATCACTGGCCGGTTTGGCTATTTACACCCTGTCGACCTTGGTATTTGGAGTTATTTAGCAGCTCAACCCAGCACATTCGAACGTGTGCGTTAGCATGTAAAAAGCAAATGCATCCCTGTTAAAGGAGTTGTTCCCCCGGTGCGCCTGTTACCATCTTTGCCCAGTCTTGCGGATTCGCCGCTTATGGCGATTTCCGTCTATATGGACGTCCTGTTTCAGTTCGTCATTCCGTTTGTCATCGGCATCTTGGCGCTAATCGGTGCGGTGCTTGTCATCACCACCCGCGCGGATGCCTTTGACGCTGCAGACCGCAAGAGCCGCAACGTCTGGGCCGGCATGCTGGTCGGTTCGGCTATCTTCCTGCTCTTGCCGTGGCTGGGCTGGGCAATGCTGGGCATCCCGCTGATTGCCGGACTAGTCATCACGGGTATTTACTGGCTGGATGTTCGCCCACAGATCAAGGACATTTTGTCGAACGCACAGGGCGGGTATTAGTCCCGGGCGGGTGCTAGCCCAGGGCGGGTGTTAGCCCGCACAACTGAGAAAGTGTCTGGGTTTATGACAGTTTCTGGGTGAAAAACCCGGTGATTTTGTCATAAACCCAGACACTTTCTTTCTGGGGGAGGGGATAGGGATAGGTCTGGCTCCCCGAAAACCTACTGGAACGCCCCGAAAACCTACTGGAACACCACGGTGCGGTTGCCGTAGACCTGCACACGATCCTCCAGGTGCCAGCGCAAACCGCGGGCGAGGACCTGCTTCTCCGCATCGCGACCCTCACGCTGCATGTCCGCAGCGGTGTACTTGTGGGAGACACGCATGACGTCCTGCTCAATAATCGGGCCGTCGTCGAGGTCCTCAGTGGCGTAGTGGCAGGTGGCACCGATGAGCTTCACACCACGTCGATAAGCCTGCAGGTACGGGCGCGCGCCCATGAACGACGGCAGGAAGCTGTGGTGGATATTGATCGCGCGGCCTTCCCACTTTTCGCACAGATCCGGCGGCAGAATCTGCATGAAACGTGCGAGCACGATGGCATCCGGGTTTTCGGCGTCGACGATCTCGGCGACCTCATCGAATGCCTTACGCTTGCCGACGGCATCCTTGGGGAAGGGCACGTGGTGGAAGGGAATGTCATACGCTGCGACCAGTGGCTCCAGATCGCGGTGGTTACCAATTACTGCAGCGATTTCCATCGGATAGTCGGACTGTGCGACGCGGCCGAGCAGATCCTGCAGGCAGTGGCCTTCCTTGGTCACCAGGATGACAGCGCGCTTCGGGACAGCGTTGTCGGTGACCTTCCAGCGGACCTCAGGGCCCCAATCACCGACGAGCTCAGCGAACTTCTCGCGCAGCTCTTCTACCGTCAGGTCGAGAGCGTCGGCGCGGACCGCCTGGCGAGTGAAAAACCATCCGGTCTCCGGGTCGGAGAAGAAGTCCGCCTCGGTAATCCACGCACCAATGTCGGACAGGAAGGTCGACAGGGTGGAAACGATACCGGTACGGTCTGGACAGCCGAGCGAGAAGATGTACTGGCGCTCGGTGGGAGTACCGCTATTTGCGGTGATGAGAGAGCGAGTCATTCTCGGTATCTTACCTGCTAGCTAAAGGTAAGTTCGCTCACGGTCGACAAAGGCAGATTTGCGCCCGTCAGCGTCAACGCCAGGCCCTCCCCTGTGACGTGGGCTTCCTCCACCTGCATACCGTGGCCGATGTCGTAGCTCAACAGCGTACCGCTCGCTTCTCCCAGCCAGCCGGCCAGGCCATCGAGGTTTAAGCCGAGGATTGAGCCGCCCTCCAAGTTGATTTCGATATGACCGCCGTTGGCAATCGGGCGGAACTTGGAGGTCGCAAATCCGGAGGCGAATTCAATGTTGAACAGGCCTTCGTCCGGCAACGGCGTGATTGTGGAAGCGCGTACACCGCTTTCCCGGTTAATTAGCGCCTGCAGCAGTTGAGGTGGGATTGTGACGTCTACTCGCAGCGACTCTGCCGTCGGATCCGCACGATTGCTCAGATCCACGTTTTCCAGGTGCACTTCCGCTGCCGGGTCACCGTTGATCTCCGGTGCGCCACCCAGCGCCTCCGGGTTCTTGACCTCCAGTGTGTTCGGAGTGGACAGATCCATCGAGGGCACGGACTTCGTGGCCAAGGCGAGCAGCATCGGGCGGGTGCCGAAAGAAACCTTGGGGTCTTCAGTGACCGTCGCACCACGCTCTTCGGCGGAGGTGCGGTAGCCGTCGGAAATCTCCTTGCTCACGAACATCCGGACGCCGATTTCGCCGGCGATCGCAATGAGTGCCACCACGATGATGACACCGAGGACGGTGGGCAGGACTTTGACGCTCGATGAGCGTTTAGCAGAACTCATGGTTCCCAGTCTTGCTTAACGACGGCTCCGTCGCTACCACCTTTCTTCGCCCGGGTGTCCGCCCCCGGTGCCGCCTCGGTGTGCCCCGCTGCGCAACCTACTTAGTGACGTAGTCCGCCAGCACAGCGGTCTCAGCGTTGAGGACGCGCTCCAGGTACGGAGCGGCCTTCTCCTCGAGCTTGCCACCGAGCAGCGGCACGTTGATGGCGAACTCGGAGTTGGTGGTCAGCACTGCACCTTCACCCTGGGCGATGAGCTTCTGGGACGCACTGAAGGACGCCGGTACGCCCGAAGCTTCTGTGGTCACGGTGGAGGTCGCGCCGTCGTCGTTAAGCGGGCTGATGACGAACGTGCGCGTCATGCCGACCCCGGACTTGACGAACTTCTGTGCCTGCGCCGGAATCTTGTCAGCAGAGACGGTCTGGCGAATCACGACGGTGGTGCCAGCGTCGGTGGTCTCGAACTTTTCCACCTTGCCGTCAGCTGCCGAGAAACGGTTTGCGACCTTCTCCCAGAAACCGGCGTCGGTGAGGGCCTCGTAAACCTTCTCAATCGGCTGGTCGAAGTTGACGGTGTGCGTGTTAGTCGTACTCATGCGCTTGATGATACGTAATTTGCACTACGCTAGGGGCGTGGAAAATCTCGACCAATCGCCGAACCCAATTCACCTGACCTCCGACATGGAAGAAGCCATCGATGGGCTTGCGGGGCTAGAGGGGGTGGAGCTCAGCACGCATACCGCTTTCGCGGATTTGACGACGCTCCGCCTTGGCGGGGTGCCACGCGCGGTCGTGCGGTGCAACACGACGGACGCTGTGGTCGATGTTGTACGCACGCTTGACGACGCTAACGTGCCCCTCCTCATCGTGGGAGGCGGATCCAACCTGGTGGTGGCCGATGAACTCGAGCCGCTGGTGGCTGTGGTGATCGAGGCCGACAACGTGACCATGAGCACTCGCGGACACGGGCTGGAGTCCGTGTCGGCAATCGTGGAGGCCGAGGCCGGTGCGGTCTGGGACGAGGTCGTGGAGATGAGTGTCGACGCAGGTTTTGGCGGCCTTGAATGCCTGTCGGGTATTCCGGGATCGGCCGGAGCCACTCCGGTGCAGAACGTTGGCGCCTACGGTGCTGAGGTGTCGCAGGTCCTGGACTCGGTGCAGCTTTACGATCGCGCAACCGGCTCGGTCGAGTGGGTGGAACCGGAGTCTCTCGACCTTTCCTACCGCTACTCGAACCTGAAGTTCACCGCACGGGCAGTGGTGCTGGCCGTGCGGTTCGAGCTCAGTGTGGATGGCATGTCCGCGCCACTTCGCTATGGCGAACTGGCGCGGCGCCTGGGCGTCGACGAGGCCGAGGCTGCGGCTGGCGAGATTCGCAGGCCGGCTGAGTTGGTGCGCGAAAAGGTGCTTGAGCTGCGCCGGGGCAAGGGCATGGTGCTCGAAGATGCTGACCGCGATACCTGGTCGGCGGGTTCTTTCTTTACCAACCCGATCATTCCGGAGAACTCGGTGGAGGCCGTGCGTGCAAAGGTTGCCGCGCTGCGTGGGGCCGATGAGGCCGCGAATATGCCCGCATTCCCCGCTGGCCCCGGCCACGAGGGAGCCGTGAAGCTCTCGGCGGCGTGGCTTATCGAGCGCGCCGGGTTCCCGAAGGGCTACCCCGGTGACGGTGCGCCCGCACGACTGTCGACTAAGCACACTCTTGCCCTGACCAACCGCGGGGAGTCCGGCGACGGTACGCCTACGACCGCCGCCGACTTGGTGGCTTTGGCGCGCGATGTGCGCGCTGGCGTGGAAAAGGCCTTCGGCGTGACCCTGGTGCCCGAGCCGGTGTGGGTCGGCGTGAGCATCGATTAGGCCCGCGGCGGGTGGCTGATGGCCAGTGGGGGCGGACTGGAGAGGCTGGCGTGCCTGATGGGGCTGGCGGGCTTGATGGGGGGCGCTGGAGTCGCTGGAGCCGCTGAGTAGTCCTCAGCTTGCGCTCCCGGGCCTTCTCTCAGGGTCGGGGATAGAGAAAGTGACTAGGTTTATGACATGTGAATATTATTCACCCTCAGTTTTTTGTCATAAACCTAGTCACTAAGTCTGGGGGGGGGAGCCGGGGTCCGCCTTAAAGGGATAGGAGCCCGCTCTACTCAGGCCCCTATCCCAACTACAAAACCACCGTGAACTAATGGTGCTTGCGGTGGGAAAGCGAATCGACGCTCTGGCCCTTCTGCTCCAGCTGCGTGAGCAGCACGTCGCGGACATCGCGGCGGCGGACCTTGCCCATCTGGTCGCGAGGAAGTTCCTCCAGGTGGAAGAATGCGCGCGGCACCTTGTACCGGGTCAGGTTGTCGTAGCAGTGGTCGCGGTAGGCGTCGGAATCCAGTCGGGCGTAGTCAGCAAGGGTGATGGCGGCCACGACCATCTCGGAGCCGTCACTCTTCGGGAGGCCGACGACCGTGGCATCGGTGATGTCTGGGTGGGAGAGCAGTACTTCCTCGACCTCGGCCGGGTAGACATTGAAGCCACCGGTGATGATGACCTCCTTGATGCGGGCAACCAGCTTGATGAAGCCGTCCGACTCCATGACTCCGACATCGCCGGTGCGGTACCAACGATCGCCAGCGGGAAGCTCAGCAGGCCCATCGGTGAAGGACTTCTCCGTTGCCTCCGGGAGGTTGAGATAACCGGCGAAAACCTGTGGGCCTCGGACGATGACCTCGCCCTCCTCGCCGTCAGCGCGGAGCTTGGTGGGATCTTCGGGGTCAACGATGGCGACCTCGGTGTCAGGGAATGGCAGGCCAACGTAGCCCGGGCGGCGGTTGCCGTCCATCGGGTTGCCGACGATAATCGGTGACGTTTCGGTGAGGCCGTAGCCTTCGACAAGGCGACCACCAGTGAGCTTCTCCCACTTCTGCACGAGGGAAACCGGCAGGGTAGCAGCACCGCAGAAGGCGAACTTCACGCCGGAGAGGTCGACATTATCGCGCTCGGCGGCTTCGACAATCTTCTCGTAGAGAGTCGGCACACCAGGCACCCATGTCGGGCGATTGTTCTTCATCACCTTCATAATCAGCGGAATCTCCGGTGCCGGCACCAGCACCAGTTCAGCGCCAATCAGCATGGACAAGTTGGTGACAATGGTCAGGCCGTAGGCATGGAACATTGGCAGGATGCCGAGGGAGATTTCCCGCTCCTTGCCAAGGCCCGGCACCCAGGCCTTGCCCTGCAGAATGTTGGCTACCAACCCCTGGTGACTCAACTGTGCGCCCTTTGGCGAGCCCGTGGTGCCAGAGGTGTACATCATCACTGCAGTGTCATCGGCAGTGATGGATTCATCGGCCTGGAGGTCGTGGCCATCTCCGCCGACGGCGTCGTGAAGCAAAGCGTCAAAACCCATGACCTGCGGTGCGGAGGAGTGCAGCTTAGCGCGGGCGGCGCGGAGCTTCGGCAGCGGGATCGACAGGGCGGTGCGCATGACAAACGGCAGGTCCTGCAGCATATTGACCGCGATGATGGTCTCGAGCGGGGTGTTGTTGCGGAGGTCTTCAAGTACGGGGACGATCTTGTCCCAGCAGATGGCAAAGCGGGCGCCGTGGTCGTTGAATGGGTGGCGCAGTTCGTGGGCGGTGTAGAGGGGGTTGTGCTCTACGGCAACAGCGCCGAGGTGCAGAACTGCCCAGTAGGCGATGACATGCTGCGGGCAGTTCGGCATGAGCAGTGCCACGCGATCGCCTTTGCGTACACCGAGTGCGCGCAGGCCGGCGGCAACGCTGCGAACCTTGGCATCCAGCTCGGCATAGGAGGTGGAGCGACCGAAGAAGGTCAGTGCCTTGCGGCGCGGGTGGTTGCTCAGAGTGTGGCGGTAGACGTCTAGGAGGGTGTCGAAGTTGTAGTCGATGTGGGGTGGGGTCCACTCCGGATACAGGTTCAGCCAGGCTTTGGAAACCGCAGCGTTGGGTGTGGAACCGTGAGCTGGGGCGGAGTCATTTGCAGCGTGTGAGCTGGATGTATCGGCCATGGGGTCCTCCTAGGTTTTTGTTTAGCACCTGACTATGTCGTGAGGTGATAATAACCTACGACGTAGTAGGTATCGACCTCTATTGTGCCGTACGTCGCACTGCGTTGCCGGAATTCCGATACACGTATTTGAGGTACTCATTTGCGGGGTTGCCCCTGGCGTAGGCACTCTGGGCAGTATGAGCGAAACATTTCCGGCGGCAACGGCGGGCGCAGACGCGGCCACCTCTAACACCCCGGCGTGGCCGAACCGCATCGCGATGATCTCCATGCATACCTCTCCGCTGGAGCAACCGGGCATCGGAGACGCTGGTGGCATGAATGTCTACGTGCTGCGCACATGCGAGGAGCTGGCGCGACGCGGTGTGAAGGTGGATGTTTTCACCCGCGCCACGCGTTCCAGCGATGGGCCGGTGATTCAGGTCAGTGAGAACTTCCGCGTCATCAACATTGTGGCTGGTCCATATGAGGGGTTAGAGAAGTCAGACCTGGCTACGCAGATGCCGGCCTTTGCCGGTGGGGTCATTGAATTCGCCCGCAAACAGGGGATTGAATACGACCTGATCCATTCGCACTACTGGCTCTCTGGCCAAGTGGGGTGGCTGCTGTCGGATTTGCTTGACATTCCGTTTGTGCACACGGCGCACACGCTGGCGGCAGTGAAGAATCTCCATCTGGCGGAGGGAGATACGCCGGAGCCGGAGTCTCGGCGTATCTGTGAGCAGCAGATTGTGGACAATGCGTGCCGGCTCATCGTCAACACCGATGCCGAGGCTAAGCAGCTCGCGGATCTCCACGATGCCGACCCGTGGCGCATCAATGTCGTGCCGCCCGGGGTGGACGTGGAGCTCTTTTCGCCGGGCAGTGATCGTGCCACCGAGCGGTCCCGTCGTGAGCTGGGCATCCCGTTGCACACTAAGGTCATTTTGTTCGTCGGTAGGCTGCAGCGGCTGAAAGGCCCGCAGGTATTGCTGCGGGGTGTCGGTGAGCTCATGCGTCGCCATCCCGCCACTAATGTCCGAGTGATTATCTGCGGTGGCCTGTCCGGTTCTGGGCTGCACGCGCCCGACGAATTCACCAATCTCGCCGCGGAAGAGGGGATCGACCACCTGGTCCGTTTCATGCCCCCGCGCCCGCCGCAGGACCTGGCGAAGCTCTACCAGGCCGCAGATATTGTCGCCGTGCCCAGTTACAACGAAACTTTCGGGTTGGTGGCGATGGAGGCTCAGGCCACTGGCACTCCCGTTGTCGCGGCGAATGTCGGCGGGCTCTCCATCGCTGTCGACGATGGGGTCAGCGGTTTGCTTGTCGACGGTCACGAGCCCGCAGCCTGGGCCGATGCCCTCGGTCGCCTGGTGGAGGACGACGAGCTGCGCATTAAGTTGGCCACCCAGGCGCGTGAGCACTCCTTGGAGTTTTCCTGGCAAAAGACCGTGGATCGGTTGGCCGATGTCTATCATCGAACCGAACTCCAAAAGGAAAATTGTCCCGGCTCTATCCGGGATGCGGGCGGCTCCCGGTAGGTTTCGTTAGCTTCAGTATCGCCAGGGCCGTAACCACAAAAACAGGGAGATGATTCACGATGAGCACGGACATCCAAGTACAGCTGAAATCCCTCGGTGAGCAGCTGGAACGCCTCGGTGTCGAGCATGGTATTGCAGACAATGCCGCCGTGGTGGTCCTGCCTGGTAAGAAGAAGCTCAAGACTATCGTCGGCCTCATCCCGGCGCCGGACTCCCTGCGTGTTGAAGCCTTCGTCTGTCGCGCGGTCGAAGAAAACCACGAGGCCGTTTACAAGTGGTTGCTGCAGCGCAACCGTCGTCTGTTCGGCATCGGTTACACCATCGACGCCGCCGGCGACATCTACCTGGTCGGTCAACTGCCCGCTGAGCTTTCCGACGATGACCTCGACCGCCTCCTCGGTCAGCTGCTCGAGACGGCCGATGGGGACTTCAACCAGATCCTCGAACGCGGCTTTGCATCGGCAATTAAGCGCGAGTGGGAGTGGCGGGTTGACCGTGGTGAAAACCTGGCCAATCTGGAGCAGTTCCGCCACATGGTTGAGTAGCCGGGGGTAGCAACCCACATAGCGGGGCAACGAACGGCGGGCTTTCCCGTTTTGGGGCACAATTAGGGGTATGAGCAATGGAAAACTGATTCTTGTCCGTCATGGCCAGAGTGAGTGGAACGCATCCAACCAGTTCACGGGCTGGGTCGACGTTGCACTGACCGACAAGGGCCGCGCTGAGGCAGTACGTGCCGGTGAGATGCTCGTAGAGGCAGGCCTGAAGCCGCAGGTTCTCTACACGTCGCTGCTGCGTCGCGCAATTAACACCGCACACATTGCCCTGGATACCGCTGACCTGTTGTGGATTCCGGTTATCCGTGACTGGCGTCTGAACGAGCGCCACTATGGTGCTCTGCAGGGTCTGAACAAGGCAGAGACCAAGGAGAAGTACGGCGAGGACCAGTTCATGTCCTGGCGTCGCTCCTACGACACTCCGCCGCCGGAGCTGTCGGATGACAGCGAGTTCTCGCAGGCTAATGACCCGCGTTACGCCAACCTGGATGAGGTTCCGCGCACGGAGTGCCTCCTGGACGTCGTCAAGCGTTTCATTCCTTACTTTGAAGAGGAAATCCTGCCGCGTCTGAAGGCCGGTGAGACTGTTATGGTGGCAGCTCACGGTAACTCCCTGCGTGCACTGGTCAAGCACCTGGACAACATCTCGGACGAGGACATTGCCGCTCTGAACATCCCGACCGGTATCCCGCTGGTTTACGACTTTGATGCTGAGGGCAAGGTTTTGAACCCGGGTGGCACCTACCTGGATCCGGAAGCTGCAGCTGCAGGTGCTGCTGCTGTTGCTGCTCAGGGCAACAAGTAAATATGTAGGTGTTTGATAGGCCGATAAGGGGCGCAGCCAAGTGGGGCTGTGCTCCTTGGTCTATTTAGAGCTAGCTAGCGCAATGATTTTTCAGCGCGCGCGGACTGTGAAAAGAGCTTAGGGTAAGACCCGTGTCAAAAATCATTATCGCCGCTCTATTAGGTGCTGCGGTTATGGCAGCTGTGCTGATTCTTGGTGGAGTTGTCTCGGGTGCCTATAACGCCGCTCGGCGTCAGAAGAGCGACGAGGAAAGTTCAATAACCACCATGGCGCAGGTCATGCACCTGGCCATTCAGAAGTCTCCGACGGGTGTGGTGGTCGTTGACATCTCACGTGATTTGATTTTGTCGAACTCCATGGCGCACAAGTTAGGGCTGGTCTATGAGCGCCGCCTCAATGACGTGGGCTGGGAAGCTGCGCTCAAGGTCTTTGACTCGCAGGAGGACCAGGAGCTAACGCTGGTGCTGCCGTCGCGCCGGGCGGGGGCGCCGGACACAATTGTCCGCTGTCAGCTAACTCCGTTGTCACTGGTGGACGACCGTTTTGTGGTGATTTATGCGGCGGATGTCTCCGAACAGGCCCGTATGGAGGCCGCGCGACGTGACTTTGTGGCTAACGTTTCCCACGAGCTCAAGACTCCGGTGGGGGCCATCAGCCTCTTGGTCGAGGCGCTGAATGAAGCTACCGACGACCCGGTTGCCGTGCGTCACTTCAGTGAGAGCCTGACGCAGGAGTCCAAGCGGATGTCGACCATGATTACGGAACTCATCTCGCTGTCGAAGCTGCAGGGGGCAGAGCCGCTGCCGGACATGTCTCCCGTGAGGGTTGAAGAGATTGTCCAGGGAGCTGTGCGTCGTAACCAGATGCTCTCGGAGCAGGCGGGTATTGAAATCACCGTTGACTGTGAGCCGGATTTGGTGGTTGAAGGTGAACGCAGCCTGCTGATTACCGCGGTGTCCAACCTGATTTCAAATGCGATCAACTACTCGCCAGAGGCCACGCCTGTATCTGTGACTGCGGTCAAGGAGGATAACGACACCGTCGCTATCCGCGTCACTGACCGCGGTATCGGCATTTCCCAGGCGAACCAGAAGCGCATCTTCGAGCGCTTCTTCCGTGCGGATAAGGCACGCTCGCGGGCGACAGGCGGTACCGGTCTGGGCTTGGCAATTGTTAAGCACGTCGCAGCGAATCACAAGGGAACCGTCAAGCTGTGGAGTCGGCTGGGCACAGGATCGACCTTCACCATTGAGCTCCCGCTGATGGAAAAGAACGGTTCCGCGTCGAATGATGGCGATGTATCTGCACGTTTGCCAATCGGCCACACCCAGCCTGCGGGTAAAATTGCGGCTAAGAAAAACGCGCAGCGCGGTACGGGCAAAACCCGTGGCAAGGATAAGGATTCCCAGAACAAGGATTCCAAGGAAGGAATGAAGTAATCCGTGACTGAGGTACTTATTGTCGAAGACGAGACGGCTTTGGCGGAGCCGCTTGCGTTTCTGCTGCAGCGCGAAGGATTCGAGGTGCGGATGGCCGCTGACGGCCAGGAAGCACTTGCAGAATTCTCCAAGGCAGAACCGGACATTGTGCTGCTGGACCTCATGCTGCCAGGTATGAGTGGCACCGAGGTCTGCAAAAACATCCGCTTAAAGTCCTCTGTCCCAGTGATTATGGTGACCGCCCGTGACACTGAGATTGACAAGGTCGTCGGCCTCGAAATTGGTGCGGATGACTATGTGACCAAGCCGTATTCCTCTCGGGAACTTATTGCCCGTATCCGGGCTGTGCTGCGCCGCGGTCGCCACGACGACTCCGACGATGTCGAGGATATCTACGAGGAGGTCTTGCGCGGCGGCCCGGTCGTGCTGGACGTCGAGCGCCATGTAGTCACCGTTGACGGCGATGATGTCGCAATGCCGCTCAAGGAATTCGACCTGCTGGAGTACTTGCTGCGCAACCGTGGTCGTGTGCTAACCCGTGGCCAGCTCATCGACCGCGTCTGGGGCTCCGACTACGTCGGCGACACCAAGACGCTGGACGTACACATCAAGCGCCTGCGCTCCAAGATCGAGCGCAATCCTTCCTCGCCGGAGTTCCTGGTCACCGTTCGCGGCTTGGGTTACAAGTTCGAGGACTAGCTCAGCAGACTGCTGCCGACAATCTCCGCCGTCGGTCTGAGAAACCCCGACTTAAACCTCGTCCGGCGCCAGCCCCTCGGCCGCTGCGCGTGTGGCCGGGTGAATCGCCAGCAGTGGGTAGCCACTCGGCCCGAAAGCCTTGGCCGCGCCCGCTATTTCTCGGGCACGGCAGTGCTCCGCCAGAATTTCGTAGCACTCTTCGCCGATGAGCTCTATTAGCTCGGACTTGTGCGTGCGCCACACCGGCTCGCCACCGGTATGTGTGGCCGGCGCGCCCGTGCAGAACCATTCAAAGTCCTCGCCGCCATCGCCCCAGGCACGACGATCGTATTCGGTAATGGTCGTGCGCAGAATCTCCTGGCCGTCCGGGCGTTCCTCCCAGTCCTCCAGTCGGCGCAGCGGCACCTGCCAACACACATCCGGCTTGACCTTTACGGGGTCAATGTCGTTGGCCATCGCCCATTGGTGGATGGCACAGCCCGCACCATTGCGCCATCCGTCACGGTTGGCAAAAATGCAGGCATTCTTCACGACCTTCGTTTTCAGAGCAGGCTCAGGCTCTCCGTTTTCGTCGTCAAGCTCGTCCCACACTAACCACGGTTCCAACGGTTCGGAGGGGTCGGTTTCGTAGGTTTCAAGCCACTTCAGAGTTTGTTCGGGGCGGTTCTGCCACCACTGGGGCTCTGCGGAGTCGCCTTCCATTCGCTTTACGACGTCAATAACCCTCTCGCGGTCTTCTTCGTCGGTGATAAAGGCGCCATGGCCACAGCATCCGACATCCGCGTTCGCGGAGTCGATGCCCTGGCAAGCGGAGGTGCCGAAAGCGCATTGATAGGAGCTCATCAACCAGGTTAGGTCGCAGGTGATGATATGTTCTGGGTCCTCCGGGTGGGCGAACTCGAACCACTCGCGGGGAAAGTCATAGGCGACTTCAGCGGGAGACGGTTGCGGTCCACGACCGGGGCGGGGGTGGGGTTGATTCACACCAATACACCGTAGACCGTCTAACCTACTAAGAGTGAGATTAGGTGTATTAGATGTAGGTAGTAATACCGTCCACTTGGTGATGGTGGACGCCCGCCGGGGCGGACATCCGACTCCGATGAGCGATTCCAAGTCGACGATGAAGCTGGTCGAGTACCTGGATAAGGACAACAACCTGTCCAAGAAGGGCATTGACAAGCTGACGGGCTACGTCGCTGAATCCAAGGAATTGGTTGAGCAGATGAAGTGCGAAGAGATGATTAGCTTCGCCACTTCAGCTGTTCGCGATGCCACGAATGCGGACGAGGTTCTCGCCCACGTTGAGAAAGAAACTGGCATTAAGCTGCAGATTCTCTCCGGTGAGGATGAGGCTCGTCTGACCTTTTTGGCAGTACGGCGCTGGTACGGCTGGTCTGCTGGTCGTCTAATCAACCTGGATATCGGTGGCGGTTCTCTTGAGCTGACGTCGGGTACTGATGAAGATCCGGAGGCCGCGTACTCGCTGCTGCTCGGTGCGGGACGGTTGACCCACGAGTGGTTCGAGACCGATCCGCCGGAGCGCAAGAAGATTGACCTGCTGCGCGATTACATTGATGCTGAGCTCGCTGAGCCAGCTCGTCATCTGCGTACGCTTGGTGAGCCGGACTTGGCTGTCGCCACCTCGAAGACTTTCCGCACTCTCGCTCGCCTGACCGGTGCGGCGCCTTCCGCTGCTGGTCCCCGGGTTAAGCGCACTCTGACTGCCGCTGGTTTGCGCCAGTTGATTGCGTTTATTTCCCGCATGACGGCGGCTGACCGTGCTGAACTTGAGGGTGTTAGTGCGAATCGTTCTCACCAAATTGTCGCAGGTGCTCTCGTTGCAGAGGCTAGTATGCGAGCATTGGGATTAGAGAAGGTCGAGATTTGTCCTTGGGCGCTGCGTGAGGGCATTATCTTCCGACGACTGGACAGTGACCTATACGGAAAGGGTTGAGATGAGCGAGGAAAAGCTCACCGTTGCCGAACTGCTGGCGCGGCGGCAGAAGGAGGGAGCCCCCTCTGAACCACCGCGGCGCCGCCGTCGACGCAGCCTTGAAGAAGGCGGTGTGTCTGTTCAGGAGCTCACCGGCTCAATCCCTCGTGTAAAGGCCGACGAACCGCGACGTGGTGCTCACGCTCTTTCCAACGCAGACGACGATCAGACGACTACGAGTGATTTGCTTGCCGACGAAGCTGCGGCCAACGCCGCCGAAGAAGCGCAGGCAACCGAACCGGAGGTAGAAGCTCCGGAGCACTCGGAGGCTGTCGCTGAGCCAGTGGTAGTTGCTGAAGGGGCGGATTCGTCGGAGCATGAGGTTCAAGCTGAGGCCGAGGCCGAAGCTGACGAGGTTGCCGGAGTTGCTGAAGAACCGGCTGCACCGGTTGCACCGGCAGCTCCGCAGCAGGAGCAAGCCGCGCAGAGCACACCAACTGCGCAGCCAGCAGCCCCTGCGGTGCCATTGGCAATTCCGATGGAACCCCGTCCGGTCATGGTCAACTCCGAGCGTTCGGAGATTACCTACACCTTCACCGAACTGCGTGACATGGCAGACGAGTCGCAGCAGCTTGGGGAGCCGGGGCCAGTCGCTCGTGCGGTACTCACCGGTTCCAACGCTTACGACGACCGTCCGACTGCCTCCATTCCGGTTGTCCAGGACAATGTCGACGAAGAGTCCGAGGCATCCGCTGAATCGGATGACGTCGACGGTGAACAATTTGCTGAGGCTGAAGCTGCTCAGGAAACCGCTACCTTCGAGGCTGCCGACGCTGACGCCGATACCGGTGCCGCTTCCAAGGCGGCAGTGGCAGCCGCTGTCGCTCCTGAAGTTGCACAGGCAGAAGACGCACAGGCCGATATCGAGCAGGCCGAGGACGCCCCCACTGAGGCTGCACAGGTCGAGACCACACCGACCCAGGCCGCAGCTGACGAGAAGCAGGCGGAGCCCCGGGACGTCGTTAAGCGTGAAGAATCCAAGAGCTCCAAGGGCAAGGCCGTCGCGCGCGATGGCTACGCCGAGGACAATTCCCTCTCGGTGCCGTTGCTGCTAATCCAGGTCTTCGTGGGTCTGATTGCTGGTGCATTGGTGTTCCTGGGCTTCACCATGGCCTGGTCGTCGCTGCCAAAGATTGTGGTTGTCATCATGGCTCTCGTGGTCGCTGGTGGCTTCGCGGGAATGGCGAACTACCTGCGCCGTGAGAAGGACAAACTGACACCGATTCTCGCAGGACTTGTCGGTTTGGCGCTGACATTTGGCCCCTGGATTCTCTTCCAGTTGTAGTGGGGTCAACAGAATAATCATCACCTGATGCAGGGGTCGGAAGCGTAGTTTTCCGGTCCCTGCATTCGCATGTGTGGGCCAGTTTTGGCACACTTAGCGTCCATGACAAGAATTGCTGTAATTGGTGGCGGAAAGATTGGTAGCGCACTCGTCGGTGGTCTCATCGACGGTGGTGTCTCGCCCTCCTCGATTTATGTGGTGGGGCGCACCAAGGAGAGCCTGGCCGGTCTGAAGGAGACCTACGGCATTGTCGATGCCGACGACCCAGTAGGGGCCGTCGACGGTGCCGACGTGGTGTTCTTGTGCGTAAAACCGTACTTGATTATCGACATGCTCGAGCAGATTGCCGACGTGCTCGATGACTCTGAGGTCGACACCATTGTGGTGTCGATGGCGGCTGGCATCACGCTGGACAAGATGGAAAGCGTCTGTGCTGTCGGTACTCCGGTGATCCGCGTCATGCCGAATACCCCGATGCTGGTGGGCAAGGGGGTCTGTGCAGTCGCGCCGGGCCGCTTTGTCACGGAGAGCCAGACCGACGAGGTTGTCGAACTGTTGAAGAAGGTCGGCAGCGTTGAGGTTGTCGATGAGTCGCTGATGTCTGCAGTCACTGCAGTCTCGGGCTCCGGTCCGGCTTACTTCTTCCAGTTCGTCGAGGCGATGACCGACGCGGGTGTGAATCTGGGCCTCAAGCGTGATCAGGCTAAGCGTCTGGCGTCGGCTACGGCTGCTGGTGCAGCCGAGATGATGATGCAGGAAGGCGCGGACCCGACTGCGTTGCGTGCCGATGTCACCTCTCCGGGCGGTACAACCGCTGCGGCCACCCGAGTTTTCGAGGAAGAAGGCATTCGTCGCGCGGTGCATCGTGCGCTGCAGGCTTGCTATGACAAGGCCAACGAGATGGGTAAATAAGCATTTCGCCGAGTAGAGGCGGGTGTACAAGTAACCCCAATATTTGGGGCATTGGAAATGGTCAGCGGCAGTAGCTAATCCGATACGCAGGGACGATGGGTTAGTCACAACTGTCACACCATTCGCCAATGCCCCTATTTTTTATCAAAAATCGCACCGGCACCTTGCCTACCGGTAGGATATGAAAAGCACGTGCGTGTCACGATTTTCTGCAGGAGGGGAAGCCTGCAGCGCGTCGCGTGCGCTGAAGGGAATATTTACTAATGCAGAATGCAGATAAAGGCACCTTTCTGACCGTTGCAGAAGTTGCTGACATCATGCGCGTATCCAAGATGACCGTCTACCGCCTGGTTCACGCTGGCGAGCTGCCGGCAGTGCGCGTTGGCCGTTCTTTCCGCGTCCATGAGTCCGCAGTCAAGGAATACCTGGACTCCTCCTTCTACAACGCGGGTTAATTTTTTCTGCCTTTAAGCGGGGCTGTTTGACCTGAACGCATATGTCCCCGCTATGATTAATCCGATTAGTACATGGTGCTGTGCTGCGCCCCTGTTTCCTATCGTCTTCAAGTCATGAAGTATCTAGCTGTGAAGGCGGAAGGAAAAAGGGCGTGACATCTCGGCGGTTGTAAGGCCGCATTGAGTACGCCGCCATTGTGCAAGAAAAGAAATTTCCGTCAACGAATAGCGAGGTCGAGCCGATGGGTTCCGTCATTAAGAAGCGTCGCAAGCGCATGTCGAAGAAGAAGCACCGCAAGATGCTTCGCCGTACCCGCGTGCAGCGTCGTAAGCTCGGCAAGTAAGCCAGCATTCCTGCCGTTATCGCAGGAGCGCGCGTGCTGCGTCGCGTACACGTTTTAAAAGCAGAACCCGCCCGGTCTCGTTGAGATAGGGCGGGTTTTGTCGTTGGGGGGGGCTAATCACGGGCTGCCGATTACGGGCTGCAAATGTGAAACTGTAGGAGTTTATGACACTTTCAGGCCATTTTTCGAGCCATTTTTGTCATAAACGCAGTCACTAACTCTCGAGTGCGCCTAGTAGCGTTTAACTTTCCTTGTTCGCGTCCCACAGTCGCTTGCCGACGAGTCCCGCGCCCCCGACAGCTCCTGCCAGCAGTGCTCCGATCGAGAGCCACCGCATCGTGGCGAAGGTTGCGGAGCGGAAGTGACGGTAGTCGTAGACAGTCCACCCCATCTTTTGGGCGTAATTCCGCAATTTGCGGTCCGGGTTGATGGCCACGGCGGTGCCTACCATGGACAGCATGGGGATATCGTTGGCGGAATCTGAGTATGCCGTGCAGCGAGACATATCCAACCCGGAAGAGGCCGCCAGAGCTGCCACCGCGTGCTTCTTGCCCGGGCCGTGGAGAATATCGCCTACCAGGCGGCCAGTGAACTTGCCATCTTTGACCTCGGCGACCGTGCCAAGGGCGCCGGTCAGTCCGATGTGCTTAGCGATAACCTGGGCCAGCTGCACCGGGGTGGCGGTGACCAGCCAGACCTCTTGGCCAGCCTGGATATGTAGTTCCGCCAGATCGCGGGTGCCCTGGTAAACGCGGTCGCTGATCTTTTCTTCAAAGATTTCTTCGCCGAGTTTGACCATTTCATTCACATCGTGGCCGGCGAAAAACTCCAATGCCTGTTCACGGGCCTTAGCTACGTCGGCAGCGTTTTCCGCGCCTGAGATTCGGAATTTCAGCTGCTTCCAAATCATGCCGGCCAAATCACGCTTCTTGATGAAGCCGCGCTCGACCAAACCCATGGCAAAGAGGAAGATTGATGCGCCTTGGACAAGCGTGTTGTCCACATCGAAGAAAGCGGCTGCGCCCTGATCGCGTTCGACACCTGGAATGGGCTGCGAGAGCACACGGGCACCGCCAGCGGCATCTTCGGCACCAGCTACACTGCGAAATCCCGTAGCCAGTTCTTCGCCGCCGACGTCGTAGACTTCGCCGAGAGCTTCCAGTGCATTGGCAGCCGCTGCAGCACCAGCTTCCTCCTGTGCTTCGTCATTGAGCGGAGCGAGAACTACCTGCTCGAGGAAGTTGCGGACGTTACCCTGCGAGGACGCAAGGTCACCCAGCATGTCGATGGGGAAGGGGGAGCGGTTGTCGGCACTGAACTCACTCACGGCACGAAAATCTCTTTCCACGGTGTATGCAACCGACATCCGTTATCGGAAGCTCTTGTTGAATAGTATCCGGTCTTTAGGCAAAGCTGCGCGCTGAGATTCAAGGAGCGGATGGGGCAAGGATAAGAAGAGTCACTTTTGCAGGGGAAGTGTGGGGAGGGGGACGTCGTAAAGCGAAACAGTCGACCTTTAGACTGGCCGTTATGGTGACTGTGACGGTGATGAGTAGGAAGACGTGCGGTTCGTGCGCCCGAGTGATTGCGCAGATTGAGCCGCTAGTTCGGGACCAAAATGCGCAGTTCCAGGTGGAAGATGTCGATACCGATCCGAACTTGGCCATGGAATTTGGCGATCGCGTGCCGGTGATTTTGGTCAATGATGAGGAGATCGCTTGCTGGGAAATCGATGATGATGAACTCCTGGAAGCGATAGCGGAGGCCGAATAAGTTCGGGAGACAACTCTGCCGAACTGCTAGGAGCTGCGGAGACATGGCAGAATGTGGAGTAGCGGCAAAGAAGTAGGGGAGTGCTGCGAACATCGAGGTAGAGACTAAGTAAAGTATGCCTTTGTTGTGACGAGATGGCGGAGTTGTCTAGCGTTAACAGTCATAGCTGTGTGAAAAAGCCCGTAGCGGGGCCTGTGAAGGAGCAATAGAGCGGTGATTGAGCGGTGAGTGTGCTTCTCGTCGGAATGTCGTACCGGTCTGCACCGGTGACCCTCCTTGAAAAGGTCTCCGTCGGTGAAACTGAGCGAGAGGCCATTTTGGCTCGGCTGGTCGCGGATGAAGCGATCAGCGAAGCGATGCTGTTGTCGACCTGTAACCGCGTTGAGTACTACGTGGTGGCCAACGGCTTCCACTCTGGGCTATCGGCCGTGGTCCGTGAAATTGTCGGTCGTACTGGGCTCGAACTCGATGAACTGACACCGCACCTCTATGTGCGGTACGCACAGGCCGCAGCGGAGCATGCCTTCTCGGTGTGTGCTGGTCTTGACTCGATGGTGCTGGGGGAACAGCAGATTATCGGTCAGCTTCGCAATGCTTACCAGGAAGCGGACGAAGCCGGCACCGTCGGTCGCATGCTGCATGACTTGGCGCAGAAGGCGCTGCACACAGGCAAGCGAGTCCACAGCGAAACACTGATCGATAATGCGGGCGCATCGATGGTCTCCGTGGCCATCGACGAGGCGATTGCTGCGCTGCATCCTGGGTTCAACTCTGGTGTTGACGTCGCTGAGGGTACCGATATTCTGGCCGGACGTTCGGCCCTTATCCTCGGCGCCGGTGCGATGAGTTCGCTGGCCGCCAGTTACCTGGGGCGCTGCGGCATTGATCGTCTGATTATTGCCAACCGCACCGTTGACCGGGCGCAGAACCTGGCTAACCACTCGATCGAAGCGGGCATCCCCGCTACTGCTATTGCGTTGCATGATTTCGCTGATGTCCTCGATGATGTGGACATTCTCGTCAGTGCCACCGGAGCCATGACGCCAGTGGTCTCAGCTGCAGATGTTGTCGACCACGGCCCGCTCGCCATCGTCGATTTGTCTATGCCTCGCGACGTCGCGGAGGATGTCTCCGGGCTTGAGGGGATCGCACTCTTCAACATCGAATTGCTGCAGATGACTCGCACGGAGGTTCCGGGTCGTGATGATGAGGCTGCAGCGCGCGACATTGTGGCCGAAGAGTTGGAGTCCTACCTCACGGCGCAGCGCGCAAGCGAGGTAGCACCGACTGTTCGTGCTCTGCGTGAGCGTGCGGCAGATGTGGCGGCGGCTGAGCTCGCTCGCTTGGAGGCGAAGACACCGGGTCTTACTCAAAAGGAACGTCGCGAGGTCGAGTCCACGGTTCGCCGCGTCGTCGATAAGCTCTTGCACGCGCCAACGGTGCAGGTCAAGAAGCTTTCTAGCCAGCAGGGTGGTGGCAACTACGCGCTTGCCCTGCAGAAGCTCTTCGACCTGCCCCTATCCACCCCCTCTGGCCTGTATGCTGACACCGATATCCCCGCAGATCTCATGGTAGAGGGCCGAATTGGGCGGATGCAGGGATTTGAGCAGTATGGTCTTGACAGTAGTGCCATCATTGAAGGCGTTGCTGAAACCACCAAAAATTAACACCCGGAGGGAAACATGCCTGACCCAGCGACTATTCGTATCGGTACCAGGGGCTCGGAACTGGCCACGACACAGGCCGGTCACGTCCGTGATGCACTGATTGAGCTGGGACAGCCTGCAGAGCTGGTGATTGTAAAGACCGCCGGTGACCATAACCGCCACGACCCGGTGGAAAAGATTGGCATCGGTGTCTTCACCCAGGCGCTGCGTCATGCACTCCGCGAGGGGGTGTGCGACATTATCGTGCACTCGTTTAAGGACCTGCCGACCCTGCCGGAAGACGACATGATGGTCGCAGCCGTGCCGGAGCGCGTCGATCCGCGAGAAGCGCTGATTTCCCGCGATGCCACGCCGCTGATGGACCTGCCTGAGGGGGCTCGTGTGGGTACCTCCGCGCCGCGTCGTGTCTCTCAGTTGCGTGCGCTGCGCTCCGACCTGGAACTTGTACCACTGCGTGGAAACATCGAAACCCGCATGGGGCGCGTCTCTGAGGACTTGGACGCTGTCATTCTGGCTCGCGCTGGGCTGGAGCGCACGGGTCGCCTCGGAGAGATTGCGGAATCCCTGGACGTGGACGTCCTCATACCGGCCCCGGCTCAGGGCGCCCTGGCGCTGGAGTGCCGCACTGCTGACCGCGAAATTGTGGATATTCTGCGCAAGATTGACCACCCGGTGTCCCATGCCCGCGCTGTCGCTGAGCGCGCGGTACTCAATGAGCTGGAAGCGGGCTGTACCGCTCCGGTCGCGGCCTACTCAACCGTGAGCGACAGTGGTGAACTCACCCTGCAGGCGGGGGTGTTCGCACTCGACGGTTCGCGTCAGTTGCTCGAGACCGCTACCGCAAACGTGGATAAGGCCGATGAGCTTGGCCGGAAGGTTGCGGCGGCCCTGCTCGAACGGGGTGCTCATGAGGTAATGGGCGATACCCTGCGGGAATCTCAAAAGTAGCCGGTTAGTTAATTTGGCTCAAACCCTTTATGCTAATAGGCCTGTATGCATGCCGTTGGGATAAGGGTTTCCTTCGTGTGCTCGCATGTGAGATTCAGGTGTCCACCTGCCCCTCACATGCGTTGGCGCATGTCCGCTTTCTTCCTTAGAGACTCATCGGCACGAAAAGTGAACAACCAATAGAAAAGAAATCACTCCGCAACGATGAACACCTCCCTCCCCTCAGCAACGGGACGCATCCTGTTCGTCGGCGCTGGTCCTGGAAATCCCGACCTGCTGACGCTTCGCGCCCGTGAGATTCTCGCAGACACCGCTATCGCCTACGTCGACGCCGATGTCATGCCGGGGGTTCGAGAGCTCGTCGCAACCGATGTGCCTGTTCCTCCCGAGCTGCTGAAGGAAGCCGAGGAAGAGTATGAGCGCATGTGCGCCGCAGCCAAGGCCAAGGGGTCTCGTCGTAAGCCGCCGCGTCCGGCACCACCGACCGCCGCAGATTTGCGCACGCCTATCGACGATCCCAAGAAGATGGCCAACCTGCTCGTCGAAGAAGCCGCTAAAGGCAATGACGTGGTGCGTTTGGTGGCAGGCAATCCGCTGACCAACGATTCGCTGCTGGCCGAAATCAACGACGTCTCGCACGCCGATGTTGAGTTCCAGATTGTCCCTGGCATGTCCGTGCCCTCCACCGTCCCGGCATTTGCCGGTATCGCGTTGGGCTCGACGTACACGGAGACCGATCTCGGTCGCGCCGATGTGGACTGGGACGAGCTGGCCCAGGCACCACAGCCGCTGGTACTGCAGGCCGTGCAGGACGACCTGTCCGCCATTGCAACTGAGCTCGGCGAACGCGGCCTGCCGTCGTCGTTGCCGGTGTCGGTGACTGTCAACGGTACGACTCGTCTGCAGCGCACCTACGACGTCACGCTGGGCACCTTGGCGCAGCTCTCGGGTGACCTGACCGGTCCGCTGGTGGTCACGCTTGGCAAGGGTGTGGACAATCGTTCGAAGTACTCATGGTGGGAAAACCGCGCTCTCTACGGATGGAAGGTGCTGGTCCCACGTGCCAAGGCGCAGGCAGGGCCGATGAGTGCCCGTCTCGTTGCGCACGGCGCCATCCCGATTGAGGTCCCGACCATCTCAATCGAGCCACCGCGCAGCCCGGCGCAGATGGAACGCGCCATCAAGGGGCTTGTCGACGGCCGTTACCAGTGGGTTGTCTTCACTTCCGTCAACGCCGTCACCGCAGTGTGGGAGAAGTTCCAGGAATTCGGCTTGGACGCGCGCTCCTTCGCCGGGGTCCGCATCGCAGCAGTCGGCCATCGCACCGCCGCTGCCATCCGCGATCTCGGCATCACTCCGGAGCTGCTTCCGGATGACACTCGTCAAAATGCCGCGGGCATTGTCGACGTGTTCCCGGAGTACATCGAGGATCTCGATCCGGTCAACCGCGTGCTGCTGCCGCGCGCCGATATCGGCACCGATGTGCTTGTCGACGGTCTGATTGACCTGGGCTGGGAAGTTGATGATGTGGTCGCTTACCGTACCGTGCGGGCAGCGCCACCGAGTGCGGATATCCGCGACATGATTAAGTCCGGTGGCTTCGACGCAGTGTGCTTTACCTCGGGGTCGACGGTGAAGAACCTGGTCGGCATCGCGGGTAAGCCGCATGCTCGCACCATCATTGCCTGCATCGGGCCGATGGCCGCAGCCACGGCTCGCGAGTACGGCCTGCGGGTAGATGTCGTGCCGGAGCGCGCAAGCATCCCGGAGCTGGTGGATGCGCTGGCAGAGCATGTTGCGCAACTGCGGGCGGCAGGGCAGCTGCCACCACCGCGCAAGAAGCGTCGTCGTTCGCGTAAAACCAAGGACTGAGCAGGGGCGTACCGGAGCGAGTTCGCGTTTTGATTAAGGTTGTCTTTATGACTACATCTGGAGCTTCTGAATCATCCCGCGAAATCGATCTCGAACAGTTTGGATTTCCTCTCCCGATTCGTCGCCCACGCAGGCTGCGCACCAACCCGGTGATGCGTGCGATGACGGCGGAGACGACACTGACTCCGAAGAATCTCATCCTGCCCATGTTTGTTGCAGATGGTATTGATGAGCCGAAGCCAATCAGCTCCCTGCCCGGGGTAGTGCAGCATACCGAGGACTCCCTGGTAGAAGCTGTGCGCGAGGCTGTTGAGGCAGGTATCTCGGCAGTTGACCTCTTCGGTGTCCCGCTGGATGCGGACAAGGACGGCGAGGGCTCTGAGTCCTGGAATCCGGAGGGCGTACTCAACCGTGCCCTGCGTCGTCTCCGCGACGAGTTCGGGAATGACATTTTGATCATGGCCGACACTTGCCTGGATGAGTTCACTGACCACGGCCACTGTGGCGTGCTGGGCACGGATCGCTTCGGCAACACGGTCGTTGAGAATGACCGCACGCTGATTAACTACGTCAAGATGGCCGTTGCGCAGGCCGACGCCGGTGCACATATCGTGTCCCCATCGGGCATGATGGACGGCCAGATTGCCGCCATTCGCGAGGGTCTGGATGCCGCTGGCCATGAGGATGTCTCCATCATGGCGTACTCGGCAAAGTACGCGTCCGCCTTCTACGGTCCATTCCGTGAAGCCGTTGGCAGCTCGCTGCAGGGCGATCGCCGTACCTACCAGCAGGATCCTGCAAACCGTCGTGAGTCCCTGCTTGAAGTGCAGCTCGACGTTGACGAAGGTGCGGACATGGTGATGGTCAAGCCGGCCATGAGCTACCTGGACATTCTGCGCGAGGTCGCGGATATGTCGCCGGTGCCGGTTGCCGCCTACCAGGTCTCTGGTGAGTACGCGATGATTCACGCCGCTGCCGCCAACGGGTGGATTGACCTGGATGCTGCGATGATGGAGGCAGTACTGAGCATTCGCCGTGCCGGTGCGGAGCAGATTTTGACCTACGCAGCGGTGGACTTGGCGAAGAAGCTGCGCGCCCAGTTCTAATTCGCTCGGGTGAACGTGCAGTAATAATTATCGAGAAGTGGACGGATGACTAAAGAAGAGAAGAAGCCCGCAATTCCCGAGCAGGTCGAGGGAGCTAGGCAGGCGTGGCGGGTTACGGCCGTGTTGCAGCTGCTCGTCGCTGCGGTAGCTACGGTGACCTACTGGCTGCATCCGGAAATGCTGATGAGCCCCTCAACCGCTAAGGAGAATTTCCCGGGTTTCAGCGAGGGCCAGATTGATGCTGCCATGAAGGCGACTATCGTTATCGCGTTCTTTTTCGCAGTGGGGCTTTGCATCGCGTTCTTCGCCATTATCGAGCGAATGCGCAAGGGGAGCGAAGGTGCTCGCACCGTGCTGGTTATCGGCTCGCTTTACCTGGCACTGTCGGCGCTGATGTCCTTCTTCTCTTCTACGGCTTCAGAATCGGGAGTGCCGGCATCCCTCGTTCTTATCAGCGGAATTGTGCGAATCGCCTCGGCCACTGCCGCGGTAGCGGGCCTAGTGCTCGCCGCTTCGAAGGAATCCAAGGACTACTTCGATCATCAGCGCCCGTCGAAACCGTGGACTCCGTCCGCTCCGGAATCGCATCTGCCGAGAGCGTCGAAGCATGGCGCTGATCCAAAGCGGCAACAGCAGCTGGGCCAGTCACAGCCCAAGCAATCCAAGCAGCCTGAGGAGTCCAAGCGATGATGTCCCTGCCGAGTCGGCCCTGGCAGTGGGTGCTCTTCGTCGCGCTCATCGCCCAGATTGTCCTGAGCTTGATACTGGTCACCGGCGACTATTCGCAGGCTCCCGCCGCCGTTGGCCGCGATATCTACATCGTCGCCGGTGTGACGCTGGTCTGCTCGCTTATTGGTAGCGGCTGCTTGCCGACGGCCACTGAGTTCAAACTCTCCCGGAACTGCCTGCTCATCATGGTGATTATCACGGCTCTCGCCATGTTCTTTGCCATTATGGCCGGCGCGCTGACTGTATGGGTTATCGCGCCCAGCCTGGCGATGGCGTGTGGACTACTGTTGCTCTATCGTGAATTAGCGCTCACGCGCGCCAACCAGCCACAGGATTAGACGGAAAGTTTCAAAGGCCATGAGTGACACCGGTGAGTTTGATTTCTCTCTGGACAATCGCGTTGAACAAGCGATTGTGGATGCCAAGGTCGCTGCTCGTAAGGCATTGCCACGAAGCCGTCAGGACATCGACGAAGAAAGTGCCCATCAGCGGCTTGCACACCGCAGAGGCCAGTCCAACACAGCTTTCGCACTCATCCTGGAAAACTTGGAAAACGCCGAGAGTGCTGAGCGTGCTGAGCATGTTTTGGAATCCTTTCCAGATGTGACGGCCTCTGTGGTCTACAAGCCCGGACGCGCGTGGATTACAGCGCCCGATACCATCGATCCGAATCAGTTCATCGAAGCTCTCCGCGAAATTGGGGTCGAGTCGTACCTCACGCGCAGTACGCTTCGGCGTCGTGCAACTCGGCTGGATGTGTCACAACATCGCCGTCCCGCTGTTCCGGCTGCCGCTCAACAGAATGAGGAGGAGCGCATTCGCCGTCGTGAAGCGGCCTTGCGCCGAAGCGGCGGCGGCGCGGAAGTACTGTTCACGGCGCGTGAACTGGTGACCAAGCAGCGCTTTTGGGGCAGCCTGTTTCTATCGATTCCGGTGCTGGTGACGTCGTTGAACGTCAACTGGCAGTTCCCGGGTTGGCAGTGGATGTGTCTTGTGCTGACCACGATTGTGGTGTGGTGGGGTGGCTGGCCGTTCCACCGTGCAATGGCGGCGTCCCTGCGTCGGCGGATGTCGGCGCTGGATGGGGCGAGCTCCATTGCCATCCTGCTGGCGTGGCTGTGGTCGCTAGCGCAGCTTATCTTTGGTCCCGCGGGACAGATTGGATATACCACTGCGCCCACGTGGTTTGCTTTCAACTACCGGGAAAGCGCCTCGGCAGAGGTGTTTTTCGACGTTGCCTGCGGTCTGACCGTGCTGTTGCTAACAGGTCGCATGTTTACGCGCTACAACAAGGTGCGTACTGGACAAATCTTGCGCAACCTGCGCATTCCAGCTGAGCGAAACGTGACAGTCGTGCGCAAGAGCGCTAAATCCGCGGAGCCGAAACGGGTGGAGGTGACGGTCGCGGAGCTCAATATCGGTGATGACATCGTGGTTCCACCGCACTCGGTGATTCCAGTTGATGGCTCAGTCATCGGTGGTGCGTCCATGATGGATGCGCAGCTACTCGGTATCGGCGTTGAACCGCAGAAGGTCAAGGTCAATTCCAAGGTTTGGGCCGGCGCAATCAACCTGGATTCGGAGCTCAAGGTGCGTGTGGAGCGCACCGGTTTCAAGACCCGGGCGTCATCGATAGCGCGTTGGCTGCGTCAAGCGGTTCGAGAAGAAACGGTGATGCACCAGACCGCAGTGCACTCGGCATCAGAGCTGGTGCCATGGACGCTGTCGTTGGCGGGCGTGGCTTTTTGCGGCTGGTGGCTGGCGACTGGCACGATGAGCGGTGCCCTCGCGGTGGCGCTGGCTATGCTCTCGGGCATCGCGCCGGTGGCATTGGCAATGTCTACGTCGACCGTGCAGCGCATCGGGATTCTGGCCGGTGCTAGTAACGGAATCTTGATTCGTGGCAATGAGACTTTCCGAAAGCTGGCCGCTGCCGATGTGGTGATTTTTAACCGAGTTGGAACGCTGACCGAGGGTGACACCCACGTGCTCGGTGTCGCCGCTGAGCGCAATGAAAATCCGGATCTGGTTCTGCGTGTGGCGGGCGCTCTCATGATGGAGAGCAACCACCCGGCATCAGCGGCAATCGTGCGCGCGTGCCGTGTATCCCGCGACGCCGGTTCCGGCGGTGGCGAGGTGCCGCACTGGATTGAGACTGTACACGTCGCAATTGCGGAAGACGGTGCGTTCGTTGGCCAGGTAGAGATCCCGGTGAAGGACTCGGACGACAAGTTGGAGATGCGCTTTGTTGAGGGGCGTGTTTGGCGTCCGCGTGATCTCACTGCACTCAGCGAGAAAATGGCCGTGGCTGCGCTCAGTGGCGGTACTCCGATGGTGGTGTCGTGGCGTGGCAAGGTCCGTGGTGTCATCACCATTGGTGAGGACATTAAGCCCGATGCGGTCGAGAGCATTGACCAGCTTGAGGATATGGGCGTGGACACCATGATGATCACGCGAGATCCGTATCCAGTAGCCCGTCGTTTTGCTGACCGGCTGAATATCTCACGAGTATTCGCGGGCATCATTGCCTCCCGCAAGGCCATTGCGGTGCGTTCGGTCCACAGTGACGGCGAGACTGTCGTGATGGTTGGCGACAAGGACATCCGGGACTCTCTGCGTGCCGCTGACGTGGGTGTTTTGATGGACAACACCGAAGGCAATCAGAATCTTGATGTTGATTACGCCGATGTCGTGGCACTGCGTAACAACGTGTTGTCGATTCCGGAGGCCATTGAAATCGCACGTGCTGTGGTGCGGATGATGGACTCCAACATCTACTTTGCGTGGTTCTACAACGTTGCGGTCATCCTGCTGGGTATGACCGGTATGATTCACCCGCTGCTGGCATCGCTTTTGATGATTTTCTCCAGCTTGTGGATCGACTGGCGATCCCGTCGAGTGTCCTCTCGCCGCAAGCATCTATTCAGGGTGAAGCTGGGACGTTGGTAGGGCAGGGTAGCCCTTCATCCGAGTGGCCGTCTACGATGGTCACCGTGACTCAAGACATTAATGCTCCTCATGTCCCAGAAAACGTTGAGCTCACCGATCGTTCGGCAGAGTTCTTTACGCAGGCTCAGGCAGTGACGCCGGGTGGCGTGAACTCGCCGGTCCGCGCCTTCGGTTCCGTCGGTGGCACCCCACGTTTCATTGACCACGCCGCGGGCTCTCGTCTCGTGGATGTTGATGGCAACGAATATGTGGACTTGGTCTGCTCGTGGGGTCCAATGATTCTGGGCCACGCGCACCCGGCAGTGGTGGAGGCCGTTCAGAGCGCCGCCACTCGCGGTTTGTCTTTCGGCGCTCCGACGACGGCTGAGACCGACCTGGCTCGTCACATCGTTGAGCGCACGTCGGTAGATGAGGTGCGTCTGGTCAACTCCGGCACTGAGGCCACTATGTCCGCAGTACGCCTGGCTCGCGGTTTCACTGGCCGTTCCAAGATCATCAAGTTCGCCGGCTGCTACCACGGTCACGTGGACGCGCTGCTGGCATCGGCCGGTTCCGGTGTCGCTACTTTTGGTCTGCCGGATTCGCCGGGTGTCACCGGTGCATCGGCTGCCGACACCATTGTTGTTCCTTATAACGACATTGAGGCCGTCAAGGCCGCATTCGCTGAGAACCCGGGCGAGATTGCCTGTGTCATCACTGAGGCGGCAGCGGGCAACATGGGTACCGTCGCACCGCAGGACAACTTCAACGCGAAGTTGAAGGAAGTCTGCCACGCAGACGGCGCACTGCTGATTCTCGATGAGGTCATGACTGGCTTCCGCGCTTCCTACAACGGCTGGTACGGCATTGATGGTGTGGCCGGTGACCTGACCACCTTCGGCAAGGTCGTCTCCGGTGGTCTGCCGGCAGCTGCCTTCGGTGGTCGCCGCGACGTCATGGAGTACTTGGCTCCGAACGGTCCGGTGTACCAGGCAGGCACACTCTCCGGTAACCCGGTCGCTATGGCAGCTGGACTGGCCAACCTGGAAAATGCCACGAAGGATGTCTATGACACCGTCGCAGCCAACGCAGATCGCCTGGCCACGATTCTGTCCGACGCCCTGACCAAGCAGGGCGTGGCCCACCACATTCAGCGTGCGGGCACGATGCTCTCGCCACGCTTCGCTGAGGGCGAGGGCCATAACTTTGAGCAGATGCAGGCAGCGGATACTTTCCGCTACCCGGCTTTCTTCCACGCCCTACTGGCCAATGGTGTCTACCCGCCGGCTTCTTGCTACGAGACCTGGTTCGTCTCCGCTGCGCTGACCGACGCCGACTTCGAAATCATCGAGCGTGCAGCAGCCCGCGCGGCCGAGGCGGCGGCAGCCGCCAAGCCGGAGTAGGTGACACGTGTCGAACAAGACCAATTCGCAGGCCGAGCAGCAGGCAGCACAGCAGGAATCGCAGCCGACACCGCCGGAAAACCAGGCGTCTAAGCGTGCAACAAAGCACGCCAAGACCACGGTCGTACATCTCGTCCGCCACGGCGAGGTTTATAACCCGGATAAGATTCTCTACGGTCGCCTGCCCGGCTGGCACCTGTCTGAGCGCGGTCAGCGTCAGGCAGCGGCCACGGCCGCGTCCTTCGAAGGCCACGACATCCGCTACTTCGCCTGCTCTCCGCTGCAGCGCACGCAGGAAACCTCACGGCCCTTCACCGAGGTAATCGGCATGAAGCCGACCCTGGATGAAGATTTGCTGGAGGCTGGCAACTCCTTTGAGGGTTTGCACATCAAGGGCATTGACTCCGCACTGTGGAATCCGAAGTACTGGCCACGACTGCGTCGTCCGAGCGTGCCCAGCTGGGGCGAGCCCTACGAGGAGATCGCGGACCGTATGTTCCACGCCATCGAGCGAGCCCGCGAGGCCGCCGAGGGAGCGGAAGCGGTGCTGGTGACACACCAGCTGTGCATCATTGCAGCTCAGCGTCGTGCGCGGTACTTGAAGCTCGCCCACAACCCGGCAACTAGGCAGTGCGATCTGGCCAGCGTGACCTCCTTGGTCTTCGTCGGCGACACCATTGTCGACGTGCGCTACAGTGAACCGGCCGGTCACCTGTAAGGTGAATAAATAGTTTTGTTGAAGTTTCACTGACCCCCGGAAGGTGGCACCCCAAGTGGCCAAGGTCTCATCGTCCCGAATTGCAGCAACGCTAGCGGCAGCAACTCTGTCTCTGTCGCTCGCAGCATGTAACCCCGGAGATTCAGTGGGACACGATGCCGTTGCCGTCGGCGGTCAGTTCGAGTTTGTTTCTCCAGGGGGTCAGCAGATCATTGACTACGCACCCGAGGAGCGCAAACCGGTCGGCAAGGTGTTCGGTCCTTCTCTAGAGGACGACGACAAGAAAATCTCCCTCGATGACTTCAAGGACCAGATTGTGGTCCTAAACGCCTGGGGGCAGTGGTGCGCACCGTGCCGATCCGAATCGGATGACCTGCAGTATGTCCAGGAACAGATGGAAGAGCAAGGTATCGGCACCGTTCTCGGCATCAACGTCCGCGACAATGTCCGCCAGGCTCCCATCGACTTTGTGAAGGACAACGGCATCACCTACCCGTCCATCTATGACCCGGCCTTCGTCAACGCCAGCGCACTCGGCGGCATCCCGGCTTCGGTGATTCCGACAACCATCATTCTGGACAAGCAGCACCGCCCGGCCAAGGTCTTCCTCCGCGAGGTCGATCACACCATGCTGATGAAGGCTGTTAATGAAGTGAAGGCGGAGGGCTAGGCCCCAGCATGGGAACTCTTGCCATGGACACGATTTATCTTGCCGATGGCATCGGCCAGCAGTTCGCCGACGCCGCCACCGGCGGTCCCATCCTATTAGGCCTGCTCGCTGCTGCGCTGGCTGGTCTCGTCTCGTTTGCCAGCCCGTGCGTCATTCCGCTCGTGCCCGGTTACGTCTCGTATCTCACCGGTATTTCCGGAGCATCGGGGGCGCAGGGCCAGGGCTTGACGACGGGCACTGCGGACGCAACCGCCGTCGATAAGCGTGACGGCGATGGAGGGCGTGGCAAGCGTTCCGCAACTGCCCGCGTCGGCCTGGCTGCGTTGCTGTTCGTGCTGGGCTTCACTGTCATTTTCGTGCTGGGGTCGGCCTCAATTTTCGGGCTCGTGTCCACGCTGCGTCTGCAGGCGCGCACGCTGACGATTGTCGGTGGCGTGGTGACCATCGTGATGGGACTCGCCTTCATGGGCATGGTGCCGGCGCTGCAGAAGGACACCCGCATGGCGCCGAAGCGCTGGACCACGTGGCTGGGAGCGCCACTGCTTGGCGCGGTGTTCGCGCTGGGGTGGACGCCGTGTCTGGGCCCGACGCTGACTGCAATTATTTCGGTGTCCGCGGGCACGCAGGGTATGACCGCGGCCAGGGGAGTGGCGCTGATTATCGCTTACTGCCTGGGGCTGGGGCTGCCGTTCATTTTGGTGGCGCTGGGGTCGGCACGCGCGATGCGTGGAGTGGACTTCCTGCGTAAGCACTCGCGAACTATTCAGCTCATCGGTGGTGTGGCGCTGGTGCTGGTCGGAATTGCCCTGGTCACGGGACTGTGGGATGTTTTTGTTGCCTGGGTTCAGGCCGCTTTTATTACTGATACGGTAACGCCAATTTAGTGAAAGATTTTTCGATGTCGGTGAATTGGAATAAGGTACGACAGCCCTTCCAGCAGGTCTGGAACTGGTTGACCAGCATGCGCACAGCGCTGATTCTGCTGTTCATCCTCGCTTTCGCAGCGGTTCCGGGCGCCCTGTTGCCACAGCGCTCGCTGAATAAGGACAAGGTCGACCAGTATCTAGCCGCCAACGGCAAGACCGCCGAGATCATGGATAAGCTGCAGCTTTTCGATGTCTTCTCGTCCGTCTGGTTCGTCGCCATCGTGGCATTGCTGCTGATTTCCCTGGTTGGCTGCATTATTCCGCGCACCATCGACCACTACAAGGCCATGAAGACGCCACCGGCCAAGGCGCCGAAACGGTTGGCGCGTCTTCCGCTTCACGACGAAGCCGTGGTCGATGCCTCTGCGGATGAAGTTTCTAAGCGGGTGCGTGAGCGCCTGAACAAGTGGGCGTTGACCGAGACTCCAGCAGATGAAGATCGCGCTGGGGCACGATCCTTTTCCGCGGAGAAGGGATACCTGCGTGAGTTTGGCAACCTGGTGTTCCACCTGGGCATTGCGCTGCTGATTATCATCGTCGGCTTGGGCCGCATGATCTATTACGAGGGTCAGGTCATTTTGCTGACCAACACCGGCACCGAGATTTCTGACGACAACGTCAATAGCGCGGTGGGCGTTCCGTTCTGTAACACCGCTGCTGCGAACTATGACTCGCTGCGTGCTGGCAACACCTTCGACGGTACAACTCTGAACCCGTTCTGTATTCAGGTCGATGACTTCTTCGCCGATTACCTGCCGAACGGTCAGGCCAAGATGTTTACCTCTCATATCCGATTCGCAGAAGAAGAGGATATGCGCAAGCCGGTCGATGAGTGGGAAAAGACCACGCTGCAGGTCAACCATCCGCTGCGCGTCGCCGGTGACCGTGTGTACCTGCAGGGGCACGGCTTTGCCCCGGCCTTTAAGGTGACCTGGCCGAATGGCGAGTCGCGTACGTCGATTGTCCAGTTCCGTCCGGATGATCCGACCTTCTTCCTGTCCTCTGGTGCGCTGCGCTTCGACCCACCAGCAGGCATGTACCCGGACTTGTTCGAGCGCCGCCAGAACCAGATTGCAATCGAGGGACTGTTCGCTCCGACCGCGGAGTTTACTGGTGAAAAGGGTGCTCTGCTGCAGTCCTCTTACCCGGCGATGCAAGACCCGGCCGTGGCTGTCGACATCTACCGCGGCGACGCGGGCTTGGACACCGGTCGTTCGCAGGGGCTGTTTTCCCTCGACCGCGATCTGATGCACTCGGGTCAGCTGGCTAAGGAAGCCCGCGTCAACCTCAAGCAGGGCGAATCCACCGAGCTTGCCGACGGCACCAAGATTGAATTCCTCGGTGCGAAGGAATTCGTCAACTTGCAGGTTTCGCACGATCCCACGCAGTTCTGGGTGCTGGTGGCAACTGTGGCCGCACTGGCGGGCATGGTTCTTTCGTTGGGCATTAAGCGCCGACGTGTTTGGGTGCGCATGTTCCCGCTGGAAGATGGCCGCACTCGCGTTGAGTTCGGTGGCCTTGCCCGCACCGACAAGGCAGGTTGGGGCGAGGAGTTCCAGTACATCGTAGATGACATCCTGGAACGTGACAGTGATGACGAGGATGCTGCTGACAACAATGCTGCGACCGACGAGAGCGCGGACGACAAGGACAAAAGCTAACTGACCACTAAGTCTGGTCCATCATTACTGCAGGGTGAATGCGCGGGGGCGAGAATTGCGCCTCCGCGCATTTTTGCGTCCCCCGTGTCCCCGGTCCCCTTTTGCTTAGTCCTGCTTTAGTACTAGGGTTTGAAGAAGTATTCCGCTAATTCCACACTTTGGAGCCAAGTACATGCTCGTCAATAAGACACTGGCGCAGTTTTCGGACTGGTCGTACTTCACGGCCTTCGCCTTTTATCTTGTGGCCTTTGTTATTTCCATTGCCTACTACAGTCGTCGTATCGCGGCCGCTGAAGCGAAAAGCCAGGTTGCGGAACGCGAGCTGGTAGCCGCCGGTGCGGGTGAGGGAGCTACCACCGCTAGTGTTGCTGACTCTGGGGAGTCGGCGACGAAGTCGTCGGCAAGCGAGCCTAAGAACCAGGTGCTGACGAACCGACTCGGCGTTGTGACGGAAATGCTGATTTACGTCGGGGTGGCCGTGCACTTTGCATCGGTGCTGCTGCGTGGCCTGGCCGTGCAGCGTTTCCCGTGGGGCAACCTCTACGAGTACGTATCAGTTTCAATCCTCTTTGCTATGGCAATTGCAGCTGGCGTACTGCATCGTGAAACCATGCGTGTGTTCTGGCCGTGGCTGTTGGCTCCGATTCTGGCGCTGATGTTTTACGGTGGTAAGAACCTATATGTTGAGGCTGCTCCGGTGGTGCCGGCACTGCAGTCGATTTGGATTCCGGTTCACGTCTCGATTATTTCTATCGGGTGCAGTATCGCACTGATTTCCGGTGTTGCCTCGATTCTCTACATGCTGCGGATGTACAACCGCGAGGGCAAGGAAAAGGGCTTCCTGGGCAAACTGGTCGCGCCGCTGCCGGATGCTCAAAAGCTGGATGCGATTGCTTACCGCACCGCTATTTGGTCCTTCCCACTGTTCGGTCTGGGCATTGTGCTGGGCGCTATCTGGGCCGAGTCCGCATGGGGTCGTTACTGGGGCTGGGACCCGAAGGAGACCACGGCGCTGATTACCTGGATTATCTACGCCCTGTACCTGCACGCTCGCGCGACTTCGGGTTGGCGTAATACCAAGGCCGCGTGGATCAACATCTTCGGTTTTGCCACCATGGTGTTCAACCTCTTCTTCATCAACCAGGTGGTTTCGGGCCTGCACTCCTACGCTGGTCTGAACTAAGTCTTCACACTTGTACAAAGCCGGCATCGCCGGGTGAACTAGAATCGCTTCCATGCGCGTTCTCGTCACCGGTGGTGCCGGCTTTATTGGTTCCAACTTCGTTCTCCGCACTCTGGCTACACGGCCCGATGTGAATGTCACGGTGCTGGACGCTTTCACCTATGCCGCGAACCCTGCGAGCTTGGATGGCGCGGACTGTGAAATCATCCGCGGCGATGTTCGTGACGCGGAGCTGATCGATCGCCTCGTGCCCCGCTTCGACGTGGTCGTCCACTTCGCCGCAGAGAGCCATAACGACAATTCGCTGGTGGATGCCGATCCCTTCGTCACCACTAATGTCATGGGCACCGTGAATCTGGCCAAGGCTTGCGCCACCCACGACGTCCGCCTTCACCACATCTCCACCGACGAGGTCTTCGGCGATCTCGCTCTCGACGATCCAGCACGCTTTACGACGGCCACCGCGTACAAACCCTCCAGCCCCTACTCGGCCTCCAAGGCTTCAGCGGATCACTTTGTCCGGGCGTGGGTGCGCAGCTTCGGGTTGGTTGCGACGATTAGTAACTGCTCGAACAACTACGGGCCGAGGCAGCATCCGGAGAAGCTGATTCCCCGCCAGATCTGTGGTCTGTTGCGCGGTCGTAGCCCTCGCGTGTACGGCACTGGCGAGAATGTTCGGGACTGGATTCACGTCGATGACCACAACGACGCGGTCTGGGCAATCTTGGATTCTGGCGAGGTGGGGGAGACCTACCTGATTGGTGCCGATGGCGAGCGTTCCAACCTCGACGTGGTCGGAGACATCCTGGAGGGCTTCGGTCGTGAGCGGTCCGACTTTGTCCATGTCACTGACCGCCCGGGGCATGACCGTCGTTATGCGATTGACCCCGCATCCATCCGCAGCCTTGGCTGGCAGCCGCGCTACCAAGACTTTTCCGCGGGGCTCGCCGAGACCATCGACTGGTATCGCGCCAACGAGTCCTGGTGGGCGGCGGCCTACGATGCCGCTGAGGCTGGCTACGCGGAGCGCGAGCAGGAGTTGTAGTTCGCTGCTGGGGCATGCCTAGCGAACCCTCAACGCACACTCAGTGCACACTCAACGCGTGCCACAGCCTCAGCCCGGGCGCCCCGTCTACACTTGTTACCCATGAGCCCTAAGAGCACATTCCAGCCCACTTCTATCGACGGCGTTTTCACCTTCGAACCGGTCATCCACGGCGACAGCCGCGGTAGTTTCCACGAGTGGTATCGCCTCGACGCATTCGCCGAGGCCACGGGCTACCCGTTCTTCCCGGAGCAGGCCAACATGAGTGTCTCCGCCGCAGGCGTTGTCCGTGGCCTGCACTTCGCTGACGTCAGCACCGCGCCAGATGGCCACCCCGGCCAGGCGAAGCTGGTTACTTGTCCCGCGGGCCACATCCTCGACATTGCGGTTGACCTGCGTCGCGGCTCCGATACCTTCGGCAAGGTCGAGGTTTTCGAGCTCGACAGCAAGACCCGCCGAGTGGTCTATCTGCCCAACGGCATCGGACATGGCTTCGTCTCGCTTGCCGACGACTCTGTGCTCACTTACCTCACTTCCACCGGTTACAACCCGGAGGCAGAGCGTGCTGTTAGCATCCAGGACCCGACTCTCGGAATTGACCTGGCTGCGCTGCTGGCCAAGGGTGGTCTCACCGACGCGGACATGATTCTCTCCGAGCGCGATCAGAAGGCTCCGACTATCGAGCAGTTCGAGGCCGAGGGCAATAAGCTCCCCAGTGAGTTTGACTGCAAGGATCTTGAGAACATGGCTCGCGACGAGTGGGCAATCGCCAACGAAGCGGCCGGGCAGTAAGGCAGAAAGGCGCGAGCACTATGAAGGGCATCATCCTCGCAGGTGGTACGGGCTCTCGGCTGTTTCCCATCACACTTGGCGTAAGCAAGCAGCTGGTTCCCGTCTATGACAAGCCGATGATCTACTACCCGCTGAGCACGCTGATGCTAGCGGGAATCAGGGACATCCTCGTCATCACCACGCCACATGATGCCCCGCAGTTTGAACGCTTGCTTGGCGACGGCTCGCAGTGGGGCCTCACCCTCACCTTTGCCACCCAAGACGAGCCCCGTGGTCTCGCTGAAGCGTTCATCATCGGTGCGGACCACATCGGCGATGACTCCGTTGCCCTCATCCTCGGCGACAACATCTTTTACGGTGCTGGCTTGGGCACGCAGCTGCGCCGCTTCCATAACGTCGATGGCGGAGCGATCTTCGCCTACTGGGTCGCAGATCCCACAGCCTATGGAGTCGTGGACTTCGACCAAAGCGGCAAAGCCGTGGCGATCCAGGAGAAACCGAAGAAACCACGCAGCCATTTCGCGGTGCCTGGTTTGTACTTCTATGATGCCGAGGTTGTTGAGATAGCTCGCTCGCTGCAACCGTCGTCACGCGGCGAATTGGAAATCACGGATGTTAACCGCGCCTACTTGGAGCGCGGGAAACTGCAGGTAGAGGTGCTGCCGCGCGGCACGGCATGGCTGGACACGGGCACGGTGGACAATCTGATGGCCGCGGGTGATTTCGTGCGCACGATTGAGCAGCGGCAGGGGCTAAAGATTGGCTCGCCGGAAGAGGTGGCGTGGCGCATGGGATTCATTGACGATGCTGCGCTTAGCGCGCGTGCCGACGCCCTCAGCGCCAGTGGCTACGGGGAATATCTACAGCAGTTGTTGCTGCGTGGCAAGGACGTTTAGTCAGTTTCGCCGGGATTATCGGGGTTGTCGTCCTGCTCCCGTTCGCGCCGCTCCTGCAGCTCCTGCTCACGTTTACGGCGATCGAATTCGGCCTTCTTGAGCTTCCAGAGAAACTCCGGATCATCGTCGGGAGCGAGCGGACGGGGTTCCGGTTGCGGAGCGGAAATACGTCGCATGCCGTTGCCGCGACTGCCGGGGCCAAATGCCTTCCACAGCATGACTACGACAAGGATGATGAACAGCAGCAGAATGAGCCGACCCATGTAATAGCTAACCTCCTGGATTTACCGACTAGAATACGCAACGAGTCCCGTAGTGCCCACGAGGGGTATCGCACTGCATGCGGTACGGCGTACAGAGTTCGTTAGGGTACAAAGGAACGTTGGACACGAACAGCCATGGACGCTAGCAACGCCCGGGCACAGCACAGGCGTAACACGTAGAGGTGAGGGTTTAATGACCAATCCAGCAGAGCAGGACAAGTTGGCTTCTGAGGCTCAGATGCCAGCAGCTCCGGTGACCAAGAATGCTGGTCGCGGCAATGCCATGAAGGGGCTGTTCTGGTACGGCCTTGCTCGTCTGCTGCTATTCCTAGTGCTGTTCTTCATTCTGCTCGTGATTATCTACCTCGTTAATGTGCAGATTCCGGCTGCAATTACGGCTGTGTTCGCACTGATTATTGCGATGCCGCTGTCGGTTTTTGTGTTCCCGAAGCTGCGCGTCCAGGCCAATGAGTCTGTTGCAGTGTGGTCGGAGAACCGCCGCGCGCACAAGGAATACATTGCGCAGCAGATTAAGGACCGCGAGGAAAACTAGCGCACCTTCTCCAGGGCCCGCTCGATAGCCCGGTTCACCGCTTCCGGAGCCTCGAGCGGCAACATGTGGCCGGCCCCGTCGACTTCAACCAGTTCGGCGTCCGGCCACTTTTCCATAATTAGGTCTGCTTGCTTGCGCGGAGTGACATCGTCCTTCGTGCCCACCAGTACCGCTCCTGGCAAGCCCTCCAAGTAAGGCCCGGATGCGAACTCGTCGTGATCCTGCAGGTCGTCGAGATATCCCACGAAAGTTTCCAGCGGTGTTTCATTAATCATGGCCGCGTGGAACTCGATGATCTCGTAGTCCGTGCGCCGGGCGAACACCGCCACCGCCAACGACGGCGCCATCAGTGACGCGATTGCCTCGCGGAACTTGCGAATCTCCTTCGGCGAGGACTCAATTGCATTGCGCGCCGCATCCGCCACCGGGGACGCCAGAATCTGCGGCACACCCTGGGCGGCCAGCTTGTCGATAGACGTGGAAATCAACACTACGCCTGCTATCCGACGGCGAATGCTTTCCTCGGCAGCCCGCACCATGTGCAGTGCAATCAAACCGCCTAGCGAATGCCCAACCACGATGAGTTTTCCGGTCGCGGCACGCTCGGCGATCACGGCCAGCGCATCGGCCGCAGCCCCTTCGACCGTGCAGAGTGAAGCCGGAACCGCTCCGGTCAGGCCGTGGCCGCGCAGATCCATAGTCAACAGGCGTGCTTCCGGGTGCGACTTGCGCAGCGCGTTGAACTGCCGGTACCAGGACTCACCAGCCAGGGTGAAGCCGTGGACGAAGACGATGGTCACGGGTTCTTTGGCGGGTTCGCTAGGTTCAACCTCGTACCAGTGCACCGGAATATCGGTGGTGACAGCATCCGGCTTGTCGCTGGCCTTCCGCTCGTCGTCCTTGGCCGCAATCTCGGCCGTGACCGGTGCGGTCTTGATATGCACCACGCCGGTTGACGTGAGATCGGTGAGTCCCGGTTCACGGGTCTGCGAATGCAGCGCACCGTGCTCCAGCGCCAGTCGGCGGCGTCCCGATTTGGTCAAACGCAGAGCAGCGCTGCGGGCGAAAGCTGGAGCCTTGGCTGCTGTGTCGCCAACTCGGGTTGCGGCCTCCTGGACGTCGTCAAGCGCCTTGTGCGTCAGTGTGCGGAAGTCCATCGGTACCCCCTAGCTGAGCGCGAGTGCGAGTGCCGTAATGACGGACCAGGCAAGCATCATCTTGCCGGTAAGCCCCAGTACCGGGATGAGCTCCTTGCCCTTCTTATGCATGCGAATTGGCTCGGAGGCCTTCACCCACAGCGGCACGATGAGCAGACCCACCAGCGCCCATGGGCGCCAGAAAGCGATAAAGCTGCTGGCCAGCGCGGGCATGAGGGAGAGAATCTGCCAGACGATGCGGGTGCGGAAGTCGCCCAGGCGAACTGCCAAGGTGATCTTGCCGGTAGCGGCGTCGGTGGGGATGTCGCGCAAGTTGTTCGCCAGGTTCACGGCAGAAGACACCGAACCAATACCAATTGCGCAGGCCAGGCCGACCCAAGACAGCGAGCCCGTCTGGGTGAATTCCGTGCCGAGCACCGCGACGAGACCGAAAAAGACGAAGACCGAGACCTCGCCAAGTCCGCGATAACCGTAGGGGTTTTTACCGCCGGTGTAGAACCACGCCGCCGCAATGCACAGCGCGCCGACCAGAATGAGCCACCACGCGCTCATCAGAGACAGCGCTACACCGGCAAGACCCGCGACACCAAAGGCGCCGAACGCCGCGTACTTCACAACCTTCGGCTCCACCAGCCCAGAACCAGTCAGGCGCAGCGGGCCCGAGCGGTCATCGTCAGTACCGCGGATGCCATCGGAGTAGTCGTTGGCGAAGTTCACGCCCACAATCAGCGCCCACGCGACAACCAGCGCGAGCACCGCACGTCCCCAGATAATCGGCGCGTGCGTCGATGCCGCTCCGACACCGACGATGACCGGCGCAAACGCATTCGCCCAGGTATGGGGGCGCGCGCCTTCCAGCCAATCGCTTAACGACGCCGTTGCAGGACTCTTTGGTGCTTCAGACATGAATTAATAATAGGACGTGACACCAAATGCCTTGAACTAATGCGTGTCTGAATGAGCTAAAAGAGCGCCGCGACTTTCTTCCGGTCGACCTTGCCCGGACCAATCAGTGGCAGGACCTCCACGCGACGCAGGTCCTTGGGAATCATCCAGTGATTGATTCGCCCGGCGTCTTCAGCATCGCCGAGCCCGTCCATGACATCGCCGAGCTCAGCGATGCCTTCATACGCTGCGACGATAGCGTGGCCGAGCCTTGGGTGTGGCACACCGACCACGCAGGCTCCCGTAACTCCATCGATGGCGAGCAGTTCACGTTCGAGGACTTCGGGGTGCAGCTTCAACCCGCCGGAGTCGATGATGGTGTCCAGGCGTCCCGTAATGACTAGTCGGCCATCGTGGATCTCGCCCGCATCGGAGGTGGCGAACCAACCTGGTTTATGGAAAGCCTCGTGACTGGGCGCGTTGCGGTAACCGTGTGCAATCATCGGTCCGCCCAGCCAAACGCGACCATTTTCGATGGCGACCTGTGCACCTTCGATGGGCTGTCCGTCATAGACGCAGCCGCCGGCTGTCTCGGAGGAACCATAGGTGGTCACGACGTTGATGCCGAGTTCTTCGGCGCGCGCTGCCACCTGCGGGTTCAAGGCTGCGCCGCCGACAAGGACAGCATCAAACAGGCGCAGGGCTGCCGCGCCAAAGGGTTCTTCCATGGCCTTGGCCAGCTGCATCGGAGCCAGCGAGGTGTAGGCACGGTCGCTGGTGAGGGCCTCGGCGCCGTCGGCGAATGCGGCCACATCAAAACCGTCGGTCACATCCACACACACCGGATTCGTGCCCGCGAGCAGCGAACGAATGAGAACCTGCAGGCCAGCGATATGGTAGGCCGGCATCGCCAGCAGCCACTGCCCTTCACCGCCGAGCCACTGATGTGTAGCGGTAGCAGAGGAGACCAAGTTATCCACCGTCAGCTGTGCACCCTTCGGTGTGCCGGTGGAACCGGAGGTGCCGACAACAAGCGCGATGGATTCATCAATTGGCTCACCTGCGCGTTGCGAGTTCCGCAAGATTGAGGCGCGCGTGCCGTCGTGAAGCGGAACGGGAAGAAGAGAGACCTCACCGTCCAGCGCAGCGCGGAGGTCGGGCAGGATGGCGGTCGGGTTGTGGGGATTGATGGAAAGCAGGCTGAGCGTACGCACAACCCAAACCATAGTCGGTGTTATTCCGTAGTTTCTGGTGGCGAGGTCGGAACAATCGTGGCCTCGGGCGCGTTGCGCAGACCAAAGACAGTCATAGATAGAAAGGCGTAGAAGATGGGTTGGATTTTTGGCAGGTCCGCAGAGCTGGTGCCGGAAGATGAGGCGCTCAAGGGCGGCTCGCACCCGGTGTTGGAAAATCCGAAGCCGCATGCGGTGCTCGGCACGCCGATCACCGGCCCATGGGAGGAAGGCCAGGAGGTCGTCTACATCGGGATTGGCTGTTACTGGGGCGCTGAGAAGCTGTTTTGGGAAACACCGGGCGTGCTCAGCACATCGGTCGGGTTCGCCGGTGGCGTGACGCCAAATCCCACCTACCGCGAGTCCTGCACCGGACGCACCAACCACACCGAGATTGTGGAGGTCGTCTACGACCCGGAGCAGATTAGCTTCGACCAGCTGATCGCCAAGGCCTTCGAAGCCCACGATCCCACGCAGGGCTACCGCCAGGGTAATGATGTCGGCACGCAGTACCGTTCCGCGATCTACACGACGACGCCCGAGCAAGCGCGCCGGGCACAGGAGATCGCCGATGCCTACGCGCCGAAGCTTGCCGACGCTGGCCTGGGGGCCATCACCACGGAGATTAAGCCACTCGCGGAGACTCCGGCAGGGGAGTACTACCGAGCCGAGGATGAGCATCAGCAGTACTTGTTTAAGAATCCGAACGGCTACTGCCCAGTGCATTCGACCGGCGTGGCCTGCGGAATTTAAAGGCGAAGCTTTTTAGAACGGTCAGTCGCGATTAGTAAAACTCACTGAGAAAAGTAAGGTGGTTATATCAATCAGATAGTCGAATAGGAGTGAACCCTTGTGGTGAAGCAAGTACTGCGCGTTGCATTTGCCTTCGTCGGCGTGGTCGTCGGCGCGGGCTTTGCGACGGGTCAGGAAATCATGCAATACTTCGTCGCCTTTGGCATCAATGGTGTCTGGGGTGCCGTTCTCTCAGCGGTAATCATGAGCCTGATGGCGATGATCATTTTGCAGCTGGGAAGCTACTTTCAGGCCAGCGAGCACGGCGAAGTTTTCCGACGCGTATCGCACCCCATCTTCTCGCGAGTACTGGACATTGGCGTGATTATCACGCTCTTCGCCACCGGGTTCGTCATGTTCGCCGGTGCCGGTGCCAACATGGAGCAGCAGTGGGGCATCCCTGTGTGGATCGGTGCCGTAATCATGGTGTTGGTGACCATTGCAGCCGGTTTCCTCGATGTTGACCGAGTGACCACAGTGATCGGTTCCATCACGCCGTTTATCGTCGGCTTTATCCTGCTGGCCAGTGTTTATACGCTGGCGTTCACCGATGCCACCCCGGCCGCGGAGCAGGCAGCTGCCGTTGCGGAAGTCCCGACTACCCTGCCGAACTGGGTTGTCGCCGCAGTGAACTATGTTGGTTTTAACCTGATGGTTGCGGTTTCCATGGCGATTGTTATTGGCGGTAGCCTGTTCAATCCCCGCGCCGCTGGAGCCGGTGGGTTTACCGGTGGTTTGATTTACTCCGCGATGCTGCTGATTACCACCATCACGCTGTTCCACACTGTTGGTACTGTCGCCACCGATGCCGTGCCAATGCTCACCGTCATTAATCGACTGCACCCGTGGCTGGGCCAGGCCATGGCCGTGGTAATCCTTGGCATGATCTTCAACACGGCACTTGGCATGTTCTACGCACTGGGGCGTCGCGTCACCGCAAATCACCCGGAAAAATTCAAGATTGTCTACGTCGCGCTGGTCTTGCTCGGTTTCGCCTTGAGCTTCATGGGCTTCCAGAACCTAATCGGTTGGGTCTACCCAATCCTGGGCTACATCGGTCTGCTGCTCATTACTGTCATGCTTGTTGCCTGGTTGCGCGGCCGCGAGCGCATCAGTGAAGAGACTTCCCGCCGCAAGCGCATCTTCCGCCTGGTCCGCCGTGGCCGGAACAAGGAGGCCCGCGAGGAGATTGAAGACTCCAACCTCAGTGTCGAAGAGGTCCGCGAGGCGATCGAGGAGTAGGTGGGCTGCTCGTAGCGCCGCCGTCAGTCTTGGGATCGGATCGCTTTCAATGATGTCGCCCGAGCCCAAGCCACGAACGCCGCCATCACAATGGCGGACACGAGAACCATCACTGGCCACCGATCGGGGTAATCACGGACTACCCAAGTCCATCCCCATTCCGAGGTCCACCACAACGGTGAGGCGCTGAGGACATCACCGCCAACCATCACCGCCCAACCGCCGAGCGCGACCGAGACAAAGATTGCGGCCGCCACACTTCGACGCGCAATTAAGCCGGTCACGGCCACAATCATCGCGGCCACAAGAGACGCGATTACCGCCTGGTACGGCCAGGGGTTAATGCCCGTCTGGCTATTGGTCTCGCCGCCTGCACCACTGATAACCACCGCAACCACCAGCACCGGCAGGAGAAACGCCATATCCAAGGCAAACAGTCGGAGCGTGATGCTGCGTCGCGCACGCCGATACATCAGTGCTGGCCAGGCATCGGCTTGCGAAGTCCATGTCATGATGGCCACCACGGTTGCGGCCGTCGGCACGCAGACGAAACTCAGCAGCCCCAGCGCATACTCCGGGTTCCACACCACACGCACGACCGCAAGTCCGGCAAGCATCAGCGCTGCGAGACTCCACCAGGTGCGCCAGGGAAGGGTCGCGCTCATGCCATGGCTTAACGACGAAGTGCTGCGTTCCCGGCCCGTCGGCAAGCTGAGAGATTTTCCGTGCGCAAGCAATGCGATGGCAAATAGACCTAGCCCGAGGAGTAAATGCAGCAACGCGGGCGGCAGGATGGCGATGTTCCAGATCTCGCTGTCGGCGGGAGCCGAGATGGAATTAGCCTGCACTCCGTGGATAGGTAACGTTGGGCGGATTGCCCAGGTCCACGGGAGAACTTTCCAGTTTGGGCTCATGGCGTCCAGTGTTCCTGCGATGGCCCAAGCGATGGAAGCGAGCGGAGCGAGGAAGAGAGCTGCGCGTGGCACAAGGCGCCATAGGGCAAGGCCGAATGTCCAGAAGACGAAGAATGACAACGTGCTAAAGAGCGTGAATTGCAATGCGGTGCTCACGCTCCGGGCAAGGAGTGCAGCCATCAATGCGTGACCGAGGGCCGCGGAGGCAATGACAGTGGCTGCGCGGGCAAGGAGCACTCGAGTGCCCGAGATATTGCGCCAGATTAGGCCGCCTTGGCGGAGTTTTTCTTCACGGTTTTGGCCGATGACGGACGTAATAGCAGCCAGGGGAGGAAGCAGGATAAGCGAGTAGATGTGGGCGCTCGCCATGGCGGTGGCGTCAACGCCTCTAGAAAAGACCATGCTGACCAGAGCGATTGCCACCATGATGATGGGAAGAAACATGGTGAGTGACCACTTTGCCCGCAGTAGCTCGGCGCGGAAGTAGCGGCGGGCAGGAACGGTGCGCGTGTTAAGAGTGCGCGTGTGCGGTTGAGTGCTCATCGGGCAACACCTACTGCGGTGAAGAAAGCTTGCTCGAGGGATTGACCAGCAGCCGCAAAGTCAGCCAGCGGGCCTTCGTAGACCAGTCGGCCACCAGCAAGGACGCCAAGGTGGTCAACGCTCTTCTCGACCTCTCCGAGTTGATGGGAGGACACCACGACGGCCTTGCCACTAGCGGCAAGATTTCGCAACAAGGTGCGCAGGCCCACGATAGCTTCGGGGTCGAGGCCGTTGGTGGGCTCGTCGAGAAGCACAATGTCGGGGTCGGTGAGCAGCGCCATCGCCAGGGAAAGACGAACCTTCATGCCCGTTGAGAAAGCGCGGCCACGCTTGTTACCAGCATGAAGCCCGACCAAGTCGAGGACTTCGGCGATACGGCTCTTGTCCGTGCCGGTCAGACGTGCGTGCACTTTGAGATTGTCGGTGGCTGAGAGCTGTGGGTAGAACGCCGGGCCATTGATGGAGGCGCCGATGCGGTCCAGGTCGACAACGGACCACGGGTGTCCCGCGATGCTGATTTCACCGGAGTAGGGAATTAGCCCAAGCACCGTGCTCATCAACGTGGATTTACCTGCGCCGTTGAGTCCCAATAGCCCGTAGACCTCGCCGGCGCGGACGTTCATATCGAGGCCGTTCAGGACAGGTTCGTTCTTGCCGTAGGAGACAGTGATGCCGCGCAGCTGGAGGAGGGGAGCGGCGGCGTCTGCGGAAGGGCCTGAGGTGGGGGTTGGTGCGTTCATGCCTTAAGTAATAGGAGTGTTTGGCACGGTTCGCGCCCTCCCTGAGGATGAGGTGGCGGAAATATCCTCCCTAGGGAGGAGGCGATAGCGAGGATGACGGTACCAGCGAGGAGAAGCTACAGCAGCCCGTTTTTCGCAGCCCAAATGACAAGATCCACGCGACTGCGTGAGCCTGTCTTGGTCAACAGGGATTTCACATGGGTTTTCACTGTCGTCGTGGCGACAACCAACCTGCGAGCAATTTCGTCATTGGAAAGCCCTTGGCAGACGAGGTTCAAAATCTCCTGTTCGCGGGGTGTGAATTGGGTTCCTGTGTGAGTGGGGTCTGAGTCAGCGCCATGTGTCGAGAACGCTCTCGCTGGCTGTCCTGAGTGCGGTGCGCGCGGTGAAACATGCCGCAACACCATCGGCGTCACCTTCGGATCGATGACTCCTTCACCACGGTGGATACGCATGATGGCCGAAAGCAGCTCACGGGGATTGGAGTCTTTGAGCAAAAAGCCTGCGGCCCCAGCTTCTAAAGCGCCGAGCACCAGGTCTTCTTCGCGGAAAGTGGTCAGTACCAAGACTTTTGGAGTGGAAGCGCGAGCCGCACCTCCGGACGGCACGCCTTGCACAATCTGTCGTGTGGCCTCGATACCGTCCATCACGGGCATTCGAATGTCCATGACGACCACATCGGCTCCGGAGGCACGACGCACAGCCTCGGCGCCGTCGCCCACGGCACCAATGACTTTCATCTGCGGGTGGGCATCAATAAGCTGCGCGAAAGACTGCCGAATCAAAGCCTGATCTTCAGCCACTAATACTCGAATTACATCCATTGCTCGTCTTTCTCAACAGGATTGACAGTCAGCCCTGCTTCGGTCGAACCGCTTACAGCCGAATACTGACGCGGAACATGCCGTCGCTTTCACCATAAGTCATCTCGCCACCGAGCTGAGCCACGCGTTCTTCCAGACCAATCAGGCCAGCGCCAGCTCGCTTCCTGGGTTCCAAAGTTTCGCTCTCAGCCCGGTTTGCAGTCACCAAATGAACCCGCGCCGGGCTGTCATCAGCATCGGCAGGTGGATCGATTACCAGTGCCAGCTGACCAGCGCCCGATGAGTGCTTGGCCATATTCGCGGCCAACTCCGTCACTGCCCGCACCAAAGTCAAACGCTTCGCGAGTGGCCAATCCGCCAGGTCTCCATAAGACTCCGGCAGAGTCACCGAAACATCGCGACCCGGCGGACAAACTGCCGCAACCAGACGCGGAATCTCATTCGGGTCAGCGCTAATCTCGCCGCCATCACGTAGCGCATCGACAAGCGCATGCACATCCCGCAACGATTGGTCTGCGGTCTGGGCAATACCTTCCAGCGTGGTCTTTTCAGCAGCGGATTCCGCTCGTGAGCCATCCATCTCCGCCAGGTACAGAGCGGTTTGGGCCTGAACCTTAATAGAGGTGAGTCCGTGCCCCACGACGTCGTGAAGCTCCCTGGACAACTCCAGCTTGTTGAGCGCCACGACGTTCTCCAACTCCGCGGCATGTTCCTCGGCGTTGATGCGCAGCCATAGTGGCACTGCGTACGCGCTCGCCGTGATAAGCACCGCCGGTAGTCCGAAGACCAATAGTCGTTCCGGGGTAAAGCCGAAGGCAGGAACTGCCGGGTTGAGGAAGCTGCCAATCAACCCTAAAAACAGCCCAACGATGCCCCAGGTGCGATTCGGTTCCCACCTGGTCACAGCCCATAGTGATAGTGGGGCAGCAACAATAATGGGGTCTAGCCCAAGGTTCACTGGGGATAACCACACCAGCAGGGCGAGACCCGCTAGGGCGCTGTACGTAACCACAAACGATGCGCGCACTGCTTTACGACGAAACGCTGCGGCCCCGGCAATCATCGCGGACAGAATCACATTGGTGACATAAGTAAAGCTCGGGCCATAAGTAAGTAGCGGCGTCATGCTCAACCAGCAGCACAGCAGGAAAGCAGCCGCAATAGCGAGATCGGCAGTTGGGAACGAGCCGACAAAGAAACGTACCCGGCTGCGCCAGTCGAGTGGGGCAGGGGTCTGCGCGGTGGCAGGCTGTGCGTGCATGGAGGAAGCGGTGCGCTGCATGTGTCTAGGCTAGCGGTCGGTGGCTTGCGCGGTTTAGTGTGAGTTTTCCACTTGCCGGAATGTGATGTTGATGCGGCCCTCTTTAAGCCCGCACCCCTCCGGCAAAGTGCCGCGACGAGTCTTGGGCACACCATGAAACGCAAGCCGCTTCGGACCACCAAACACAATCACATCCCCGCTGGCGAGAGTCACGTCATCCCAGGGTTTGTTGCGGTTTTCAGTCCCGCCAATGCGGAACAGGGCCTCATCGCCGATAGAGAGCGACACAATCGGGGCAGGGGAGTTTTCGTTTCGATCCTGGTGCATCCCCATGGTGGCCCCGGGCGGGTAGTAGTTGACCAACGCCATGTCGGGCCGAAAAGTGGTGGGCCACTGGCTGAGGGATTCGTCGTAAAGCGCGGCAGCGCCGAGTGCTTCGGTGGCGAGCTGTAGCAGATTGTCAGGCACGGGCGGGACGCGAACGCCGCCGACGTGCGTGACGTAGCGGTATGGATTTGTGGCCCACATGCGGCCGAGATGCAGCATGAATACCTGCATCTGGCCGCTTTTGAGCTGCGGACGAGTCATGGCCAGGGGAGTGCCGGCAACGTCGCGGGCGATGTCGCGGAGTTGCGTGATGATGCCCGATTGCCGCTCCAATGGAAGCCATCCCGGCAGATGAACAACTCCCGGCGTGATGCGGGCATCATCGCGCGGGAGTTGATCAAAGAGCATAGGTTTAGTTTGCCTCTTAACCCGCGATGATTGCGTTAACCGGGCGGGACAGGAACTGCGGGCCAATCTTGCCCAGGTAGCGCAGGATAAAGTCTGCCGCCGACACCGAGTAGAAGTGACGCTGGCGCTCAATGAAGTTCTGCGGGTGCGTTGCCTTCCACACAGCATCAGCGACTTGGTTCGGCGTAATGCGCACGCCAAGACGACGGGTGGAACCGGCGGAAACGTCCGCCAGTTTGGTCTTCGCCCACAGCGGCATGATTGCGACGACGCGGATCTTGTCCTTGCGCCACTCCAGATCCAGAGCCTGCGTCAGACCAGAGACGTAGAACTTCGACGCGGAGTACGGCGCGATGTGCGGCTGGCCGTAAATGCCCGAAGCCGAACCCATGTTGACCAGGTGAGACCCCTTAGTGCGCTTCAGGTACGGGTGCGCCGCCTTCGCACCCAGAGTCAGACCGGTGCAGTTGATGTCCACCTGCGCGCGGATAATCTCCGGTGACTGGTCAGTGATATCGCCATCGCCGATGATGCCCGCGTTATTGTCCAGCACCGTCAGCTTGCCGCCGGTGTGGGAGGTGAAGTCCGCAAGCGCGTCCTCCCACTGCTTAAAGTCCGTCACGTCCAGCTTGCCGACGATTACCTCCGGGCGCTCAGCCTTGAGCTTCGCCAGGGCATCCTCATTGATGTCGTAGACGCCGACGGTCCAGCCTGCAGCCAGGAACTTCTCGGCCACCGCGCGGCCAATGCCCTGCGCGCCGCCGGAGATGAAAATGGACGGGGAATCAGAAGTGGCCATGGTGTCTCAATCCTGCCTTTTCTTGCTGTTTTTATAAGTGGATAAATGTTATTTGCCAGCTTAGGCGAGCATTTGTTGTTTAACAGCGGATTGGAGGAAACGGGACCCGATCACAAACGCGTCCTGACTACACTGGCCACCATGCAACCCCTGAACATCCCACCAGGCCCTGGCATCCCAAAGGGCCTTGTTATTCCCGCAGCGGAGCTCACCGAACGCTTCGCGCGCTCCGGAGGGCCGGGCGGTCAGGGCGTTAACACCACCGACTCCAAGGTGCAGCTATCGGTGGATATCGCCGAGCTCAGCGTGCTTTCCGACGTCCACCGCCGCCGCGTCCTTCAGAACCTCAGCCACCGACTCGATGGCACGACACTCACCGTGTCGGTTACCACGCAGCGCTCCCAGGTACGCAACCGCGCGGAAGCCCGGCGTCGCATGGCAGATCTCATCCGAGAAGCCGTGCAGCCACCGCCTCCGAGGCGCCGGCGGACTCGACCGAGTCGGGCCTCGATTGCCCGTCGTAAAGCGCAGAAGCAACGCCGCTCCGAGCTCAAAGCCAGCCGACGTCGCCCCAGCGCCTACTAGGGAATATGGGATTTTCGTGCATCCGTTGCAATATAGATGGTATGAGCGAAAACCAGGCCCCTACTGAAAAGGCAGCTGAAACTGTCGCGGAGTTCAACCGCGTGCCCTCGATTCTGTCCATCCAGTCGCATGTGAGCTATGGCCACGTGGGCAACTCCGCTGCGGTCTTCCCGCTGCAGCGCGCAGGTTTTGAAGTGTGGCCGGTCCACACCGTCGATTTCTCCAACCACACCGGCTACGGCCAGTGGCGCGGCCCGATGATTCCGGCCACGGATGTGCGCGAGGTTATCAAGGGTATCGATGAGCTGGGCAAGCTTGACGACGTCGATGCGATTATCTCCGGTTACCAGGGCGGTAGCGATATTGCGGATGTCATCATCGAGGCCGTGGCGATGGCCAAGCAGCGCAACCCGAAGGCCATTTACTCGTGTGACCCGGTGATGGGAAATGCCAAGAGCGGCTGCCACGTCTCGGATGACATTCCGCCGCTGCTGCGCGACAAGGTTGTGCCGGTGGCAGACGTGATTACGCCGAACCAGTTTGAGCTGGGATACCTGACGGGCCGCGAGGTCAACGACCTGGAGTCCACCATTGCGGCAGCCCATGCTGCTCGTGAGATGGGCCCGGAGGCCGTGCTGGTCACCAGCGTGCTGCGTCCGGAGCGCAAGGAGGGCGAGATTGAGATGCTCGCCGTCAACGGCTCGGGCGCATGGCTGGTGGCGACGCCATACTTGCCGCTAAAGCGCAACGGCTCCGGCGATGTCACGGCTGCGCTGTTTGCGGGCAACCTGCTGCGCGGTCGCGGTATTGACGGTGACCTGTCGGTCGCGTTGGGCAACACCGCGGCCAGCATCTTTGAGCTGCTAAAGGTCACGCACGAGTCCGGCTCTGGCGAGCTGGAGCTCGTTCGTGCGCAGGAGGCCTACGTCCACCCGGAGCAGCGTTTTGAGGTTACGAAGGTAGCGTAGCGCTTTATAAGCGAATATAGGGGGGAGTCGATGGCGGCAGCACTTATGTGTTGCCGCCATCGTCGTACCAGGTCTTCGGGATTTTTCTGCCTTTTACCTGGGTTCTAAACATTTGCGCAACAAGAAGAAAAGATTTTGAACCATTGAAATAAAGTTTCCAATGAGTAGATAATGAAAACGGTTACTACTTAGTTGTGCCTATCCTTCAATAAAGGGGAGTAAATGTTTTCTACCCGCACGGGGCGAACCCTGGCTGTCTCGGTCTCTGCACTTGCGATTTGTGGCCTCGGGTTGACCGCCTGTTCGAACCCCGATGATAAGTCCGCCTCCGGTGCCGCCGGGGACTCCGGCGCCAGCGCCGAGCAGACCCTGGTCCTGCTGGATAACAACGAAACCGGCGGATACAACCCGGTTGCTGGTTACAGCAGGTCCGGCGATTCCCCGGTCTACGAGGGCCTTTTCCGGCTCAAGCCGGTGTCGGGTGACACCTCCACGAAGCCCGTCGACTTTGAGCCTCTGCTAGCCTCCGGCCCCGCCGAGCCGAGCAATGGCAACAAAACGTGGACCGTTCCAATCAAGGACGGAATCACCTTCTCCGACGGGACCACCTTCGGGCCGGAGGACGTCGTGGCGACCTACAAGGCCATCCTCGACGAGCGCTCGGCCTCCTCTGAGGCTCCGAACTGGGAAATGCTCGATGAGGTGCACGCCGACGGAGACAAGGTCGTCTTCGAGCTGAATATCCCGTACGCGGAATTCGATCACCAGCTCCTCAACGGCATCGCCCCGTCGGAGGCCTTCAACTTCGATGATTTGAAGCCCGCCGAGGACTCAGATCTCAATACCAAGCCCGTGGGAACTGGCCCGTTCAAGCTCGAATCTTTGCGTGCCGACGAGGCCATCTTCACGGCCCGCGAGGATTATCACGGCGGGGCCCCTGAGCTGAAGAAAGTCATTTACCGAGTCAATCAGGACGAAAACTCCCGTGCTCAGCAGCTGCGCGGCGGCGAGGGCGACGGAACCATTATGGAGCCGGCGTTGGCGCAGGAATTTGAAGGCCAGGAGGGATTCAAGGTCGAGTCGGCGCATTCGGCGGACTGGCGCGGAATCACCCTTCCAGCGGGCAACCCGGTCACCGGTGACCAGGCAATCCGCAATGCGGTCAACCTGGCTGTCAACCGTGAGGCCATGGCGAAAGACGTGATGAAGGGCCACGCGAAGCCGAACTCCACCTTCCTCGCGGACTTCTACGGCGACGCCTACGACCCGACCGCCGAGATCAAGCACGACACCGCGAAGGCCGAGAAGCTTCTCGACGACGCCGGGTGGAAGAAGGGCTCGGACGGCATCCGCGTCAAGGACGGCCAGCGCGCCGCGTTCGATGTCATCTACTTCCCGAACCGCGATCACGCCCGCACAGACCTGACGTTGGCCGCAGCCTCCGACCTGAAGAAGGTCGGCATTGAGGTCAATCCGGTCGCCCGTGATTCCAAGTCTGTCACCCGCGAGGACTACGCCAAGACCCCGGTCATGCTGGGAGGAGGCGGTACCCCGTACTCCGTCGACGGCCAGATCTACTCAATCTTGCACTCCAAGTACGCTGAGCCGGGTGCCGGTGCCAAGTGGGATAACGGCTCCGACTACGTCAACCCGGAGATCGACAAGCTGCTCGACCAGGCGCGCGTCGAAGCGGACCAGGCCAAGCGAGACGAGCTCTACCGTAAGATTCAGAAGCTCTACGCCGAAAAGCCCGCCATGCTGCAGCTGGTCTACGTTGACCATGTCTATGTCGAGCGCGACCGTGGCTACACGCACCCGGATGCCATCCTTGAGCCCCATGCCCACGGCCTGAACTTCGGCCCGTGGTTCAACCTGGGGGCATGGCACAAGTAAATGACAAAAGCCGAGCCACACCCACGTCCTCACCCTCGCTCGCGCCCGCACTCACACCCGCGTCTACACCCCTCTGAGCATCAACCCCGTTTCAAGAGCCGGAAACGGCAGGTCGCAGGAATCGTCGTGAGGCGAGTGCTGGTAGCCGTTCCCATCGTTGTGGCGGTGACGGCAGCAGTGTTCGCGCTGGCGGCGGTGAGCCCCTTCGACCCTTTGGATGCGTATCTCAAAGGTCAGGCGGGCAACCTGACCGAAGCGCAGAGAGTCTCGATTTCTCACCAGTTGGGGCTGGATAGGCCCTGGTGGGAGTCGTGGTTGGTGTGGCTGCAGGGCCTGGCGGTGGGCGACCTTGGCATTTCGAGGTCCTACTCACAGCCGGTGACGCAGGTGCTCGCCGAGCGTCTGCCGTGGACGATGCTGCTCGGCGCCTGCGGACTTGCCGGAGCTATCGCGCTGTCATTCGTTCTGGCACTGTGGGCTGCGGTGCGGCGCGGGGGAGTGCTAGACCGGCTAGTCCTGTCGATCTCGACGGTGATTCAGGCGACCCCGCCCTTCGTCGTTGCACTCGGCGGCCTCGGCCTTTTTGCGTTGGCCTGGAAGCTATTTCCCACCGGAGGCCTGACCTACCCGGGCGAGCCCGTGACTTTCTCCTCTACGGTGGCGCACCTTACGCTGCCAGCTGTCGTTCTTGCGATTACGCAGGTGCCGTGGCTGGTGCTGTCGTTGCGTGAGTCCATCGTCGAGGTCATGGACTCCGGCGCGGTCACCGGAGCGCAGGTCCGCGGCATTCCGCGCCGAACGATTATTTTCTCCCATATCCTGCCGACCGCAGTGCCGCCTTTCCTCGCGCTCATCGGCGCGCGACTGTCTGAGCTGGTCGTCGGATCGACACTGGTGGAGGCGGTCTTCGCGTGGCCTGGGCTCGGAACCGCGCTGGTCAAATCGGCTCAGAGCTTGGACTTTCCGCTGCTGAGCATTCTCACTATCGCGACGACGGCTATCGTCCTGCTCGGAAATCTGCTTGCCGACGTCGCCTTCGTCGTCCTCGACCCACGGGTGGATGCAGATGCTTAAAACGACAAAGAGGCCGGTCGCCCCGGTCGTGGCCGTGGCGTGCCTGGTCCTCATCGCTGCCTACGCCTTTTTAACTCCGCTGTTTCACGACTCCGACCTGGTGCTCACCGACTTCGCCAATTCCGGTGTCGCCCCGGGGCCTGAGCACTTCTTCGGTACCGATTCGAAGGGGCACGACGTTTTCGTTCGAGTTGCTGCGGGAATGCGCATTTCCCTTTTCATTGCACTGGTCACGGCAGTGTGCTCGGCGATCGTCGGTATCGTCCTCGGCGTTACCGCAGGCATGCTCGGCGGGCGCGTCGACCGCGTCATTATGCGCAGCGCCGACGTCACCAACGCGCTGCCGCACCTGCTACTGGGGCTGCTCATCGTCAGCCTTTTCCGAGGCTCGGTCCCCGCAATCATCATCTCCCTGGTACTGACGCACTGGGTGACCATCACCCGAACGGTCCGTGCGTCCGTGCTGCATCTGCGGGGCGCCGAGTTCGTCGAGGCCGCGCTCCTGTCCGGAATGAGCCGCGCACGCGTGCTAGCTCGGCACGTTGTTCCGGCGGCACTGGGGCAGTCCTTGGTCGGCCTTATCTTGCTGATCCCGCACGCAATCTGGCACGAGTCGACGCTGTCTTTCCTTGGGGTGGGCCTGCCGCCGCACAAGCCGTCTCTCGGGACTCTGCTTGCCGACGCCGAGGGCGCCCTGCTTCTCGGCCATTGGTGGATTTTGGTGTTTCCCTCGTTTTTCCTCGTCGCCACAACGTTGTGTATTGCGGCCGTCGGCACGCATTTGAAGGAGCGGGTGACCGGACAGGAGGTGCTGGTGTGAGTGCTCGGGAGGGCGTCGGCAAGCGAGAGAAGCTGCTGGACATTGAGAGACTGACAGTGCGGATTCCCCTGCGCGGTGGTGACGTGGTGCATGCCGCGACGGGCGTGTCCCTGACTGTGGGTAGGGGAGAGGTCGTCGCGGTTGTGGGTGAGTCGGGCTGCGGAAAGTCGATTATTGCCTCGGCGGTGGTTGGCATGCTGCCGCCGCACGCGAGAGTAGAGGGGCAGGTGCGTTTCTATCCGCGCGAAGGGGCAGCTGACAGTGGTGCAGAAGCGGAGAGGAACGCCGAGCCCATCGAAATTCTGGCGCGGCGACGTACCGGCGCGGGCCTTGCTCGCACTGACGAGGAGCTGGCGGGGCGGCAAATCGCGCTAGTACCGCAGTCGGCGGCGACGTTTTTGACACCGGTGCGCACGGTCGGGGCACAGCTAAAAGAAACAATTTCCGTTCTGGGGCGCAACCACACGGTGGAGGAGATGCTGCGGCGAGTCAGCCTGGATGCGGAGGTCGCGGCGCTGTATCCCCACGAACTTTCCGGGGGTATGGCGCAGCGCGCAGCAGTGGCATTCGCCCTGGCTGGCGACCCTGCTCTGGTGATTGCTGACGAGCCGACGGCCTCCCTCGACCCCGACCTGACCATGGCCCTGCTGCGCATGCTTCGCCAAATCGCCGACAGTGGTGTGGGAGTCATGCTAATTACGCACGACATTTCCGAGCTGCGCGATAGCGGCATCGCCGACCGAGTTGCAGTGATGTACGCATCGCGCCTTGAGGAGACGGGACCGGCAAAACAGGTGATTGAGGCCCCAGCCAGCGAATACATGCGCGACCTGCTCGCAGCGCTGCCCGAAAACGGCATGCGGCCGATGCCCGGCGTGGTGCCGAGCTTGACGAACCTGGACGAGGACTATTGCTACGCGCGCAGGCTCGAGGAGGCGGGGAAATGAACGAGGAGGCTGTGGTGAGTAAGGCGTTGGTGAGTGAGCAGGCTTCGGTGAGCTGTGACGCGCAGGCGAGTGGCAAAGCGCTGGTCGCCGAGAACGTGTCGAAGTCATTCGGCGCCAAGGACGGCTCTGCGAGAGTCGTTTTATCGGACGTTTCCATCAGGGTTGATCCAGGGCAGATCGTCGGGCTTCGTGGGCCTTCGGGGGCTGGCAAGTCCACGCTCGGCCGTATCCTCGCAGGCCTGGAAGTGCCCGATTTAGGGCAGTGCTTCTGCGACGGGGTGCCGGTCGGCGCTGTGCGCAGCCGCGCCGGGCAGCGGGTTCGTGGCCAGATTGGGATGGTGTTTCAGTCTCCCCGAAGGTCCTGCGACCCGCGGATGACTTTGGGGCGCACCATTCGCTCAGCCGCACGACAGGGGCGGCAAGGGCGGCGGGATGGTCAGCGAACCGGGAAAAGTGTGGACATCGACGAGCTCATCCGAAACGTTGGGCTGACTCCGGACCTTCTCGATCGCTTCCCTAGCCAGGTCTCAGACGGGCAGCTCCAGCGTGCCGCAGTCGCTCGCACCCTGGCCGCCGGTCCACGCTACCTCATCTGCGACGAGATGACCGCCATGCTCGACGCCGCCAACTCCGCGGCAATCGTCGAGGTCATCCGGGATTTCGCCGTATCTGGCGGCGGTGTTCTCATGATTAGCCATGAACACAGGCTTCTCGCCGCCGTGTGCGACGGCGTCGTCGCCTTAGAGTAGCGATATTGCTTAGCGCCCAGCTTGGAGTCATTGAACCTTCACTGCCTGTGATCGCCGATAGAATTTAGGAATTAGGGTAGCCATACCTATGCCAGGTAGTGTAGGCTCTCCTTTTGTTGGTTGAATGGTTGGCTATCAATCGTTACTTGCTTGAAGGACTTCTATTGATTGATTCAAAAACTCCAAAGCTTCGACTTTTGACCCGATCGGACTTGGAAGATATCGAACTCGAACCTTCGCTGGTTATCCGTGCAGTAGAAGATGGATACTTGGCATTCGCGGAAGGTTCCTCGCAGTGCCCGACAAAAATGATGATTGACTTACCGGTTGAGAGCCGGGACTCGATTGCTTTTTCGATGCTCGGTTTTGATGCCAACCGTGATCTCGTTGGATACAAGACCTCTTATCGCCACGGAAGCGACAACCCAGATAAGTACTACACCACCATTAGTCTCTACGACGATGAAAGCGGCATGCCATACGCGCTAATGGACTGCCAAAAAGTTGGAGCCTCGCGAACTCCCGCTACGACAGCATTGATTGCGCGAGAATGTGCACGCGCTGATGCGAAGACTGTGACTGTTTTTGGCACTGGGATTCAGTCAGTTAACACACTTTCCTACTTGGTCACAGCAGTGCCGAGCCTCGAAAAACTACAGCTGCATGGAACTCATCCGGGAGGATTAGAAAAAAGCCGGAAGTCGCTTAATCACTGGTTTCCCGAGCGGAATATCGAACTAGTTGAACGCGATGATGCTTCTGTTATGAAGGCAGTTCAAAGCAGCGATATCACCGTAGTTGCTTCCGGTCGTGCCTGGCACCCATCGATTCAAACTGAATGGATTCCCGAAGGTGGGCTGCTAATTTCTGTTGCTTCCAAGGGAATTGCGGATGGTGCTGTTGCTGCTGCAGACAGGGTAATTGCTACTAGTGCCGGACAGTTCGAGCTAGTTGGGCAGCGATTGCTCCAGGGCAAAGAAGTGGAATTGGATGCAACACTACCCGATATTCTCGCGCGAAAGGCCCCAGGGCGCACGAATGAAACTGACCGAGTTTTTGCATTCTCGACGGGAATGATTATTACGGATATTCCAGTTGCTCAGGAACTTGCGGTTCGTGCATTTTCTGCTGGGCGAGGTACGGAGGTGTCGCTATGGTCGTAACGCTCGCTGTCGGCACTACGGGAAATGAAAAGTGAACGATAAAATTTTTGCTTCTACACTCTCTGTGCCCAAGACCTCGACCCTGGTCCCGAAACAACGTGACTGGGCGAAAGATTTACTGTCAATTCCAAGTGACGGCGTCTCGGAACTAACTCGTTTAGCCACACTAGCGGCAGGGCCTTTTCATGTTCTAAATACTCAGGTTTTTCGCCAGAATTTGAATGCTTTTGCTGCTGTTTGCGAGCGTCACGGAGTCGACTCGCATATCTACTTCGCTCACAAAGCAAATAAGTCTGCGTGCTGGATCCCCGCAGTCGCCGAAGAGGGTCATCGCGTAGATGTTGCGAGCGGGGAGGAGCTCACCGGCGCTTTAGGCGCTGGTGTGTGTGCTGCCGACTTAGTTGTTACGGGTGCGGAAAAATCGCAATCGCTTTTGACTCTTGCTCTCAGGCAGAGAGTTCTAATTGCAGTAGATTCTCCGAGCGAACTATTCCGAATTAATTCGCTGGCTAAGGATCTTGGAGTCGTTGATGCTCCGGTGTTGATTAGGTTACTGCCTGAAGAACAGCCTGAGACTCGCTTCGGCACCTCCATGGCACAGTGGCTTCGAGAGCTTGAGGTCCTGCGAGAACAATCTAGTAATGGGATTGACTGTAGGGGCGTGACCTTCCATTTGAACGGATACAGTCCCGCTCAGCGTAACCGCCAAGCACATAAAGCTTTGGATTTTATGGAAATTCTTCGAATTAAAGGATGGACGGCAGAGATGCTGGACATAGGTGGAGGATTTTCGGTTCAGTATTGTGAGCCATCCCAGTGGGAAATGTTTCGGGAAAAAGTTATTGATTCACCGGATAAGCGAGACTATTTTCATGCTGGTCGAATTCCAGAAGGGCTTTATCCGTATGGCGGGCAGGGCAATGATGGCCCTGAAATGTTAGATGAAATTCTTTCGGGATTAGCTAATTCGCCTTCAGTTGAGAGGATTGATAGAACTAGCGCTTCGCTTGCGGAACGGCTAAAAAATGGGCGATTTCAGTTGGCCATTGAACCAGGCCGAGCGGCGTTAGATGGTTGTGGATTGAGCGTTTTTCCAATTCAGGGTGTGAAATGGAGAGACAACTACATAATTATTACTGTTGCGGGTTTAAGTATGAGTCTTTCTGAGCAATGGAAAGGCAGTGAATACATGCCTGACATGACGTTATGGGAGAATCCCTGCTCAGATGATGTCGCCAATTACATGGGCAGGCCTAGCGGTGGCCGTAATTGTCTATCGCGCTCGGTTGGTGTCTGTGTTGGCGGAAGTAGCTGTATGGAATATGACATGCTCACCTGGCGAAAGGTCCAAATGAATCGAATTCCGAGAGTTGGGGATTTGGTTATTTATCACAATACGGCTGGTTATCAGATGGATAAAAATGAAAGCGAATTTCATCAAATTCGTCTGCCCATGCGGTTTGTTTGGGAAGGTCAGGGAAGCTTGCCGAAAATAGATAGGCCTTTATATCGGGAATTGGTTTAAATGTCTAATTGGGGTCTGTCATGATTGATTTTCCATATTCTGAAAAAAAATTAAGAAAACCTTGCGCAACGTGTTCGCTTGAGAGTTGTAGTTTAATTGGAAACACGCCAATTCTTGAACTGTGTAATACCGGATCCGGAAGCCGGTTATTACTGAAGATGGATTGCCTAAATCCGACGGGAAGCGTAAAGGTGCGAATGGCGCTGGAGATGATTGTTGCTGCGGAGATCTCCGGCGAGCTCAAGCCGGGCGGAAGAATCATTGAACCCACTAGTGGAAACACTGGTTTAGGTCTGGCATTTGTGGCCTCTCAGCGGGGATACAAGTTTACGGCGATTGTGGATCATCACGCTGCCAAGGACAAGCTGCGTTCCATGCAAGCACTTGGAGCAGAGTTGGTCTTCGTCGGGGATAAAGAATCCTGTGTTCCGTCTACGAGCCTTAGACGTGCGAAGGCCGCAGAAATTGTCGCCGAGACCTCGGATGCATGGTGGCCAGACCAGCACAATAATCCCAACAACCCAGCTGGTTACTGGCAGCTTGCATACGAACTCGATGAGCAAATCCCAGAAAAGGTTGACGTTCTCGTTGCGGCAATCGGAACGGGCGGGACGTTGTGCGGTACAACGGAACATCTGAGGAAGCTTGGGCATACCGCCGAGTCGTTGGCTGTTGAACCCGAAGGCTCCATCATTTTTGGTGGGGTGCCAGGGGCATATAAGCAATCAGGTGCCGGTGCTCCGTCGGGTTTCAAAATCGGCAATAACGTCCGCTACGACCTCATCGACCATGGAGTCAAAGTTAGCGATGTCAAGGCATTCGCCGCGGCCCGAGTGTTGGCTAGGGAACATGGGCTCATGGTTGGAGGCACAGCAGGTGCTGCAATCTACGAAGGTTTGCGTCATCTACACGAGTTTCAGGCAGGAACAACAATGGTCGTCATTGTTTGTGATGCTGGTGAGAAATATCTCGACACAATTTTTGATACTGATTGGCTTCAGAAAAATCATTTGTATTCAGAAGTTATGGAGCGTCAAGTTTCGCGAATGCTCAGAGCCTATGGTGATTCTCGTGCCATTGCTAATTCCTTCGAGGTGGCCGGGTGATAGATCCAGCTCGTGCAATTGGCCAGCAAACCGTGTCCTACCGTGATGTCTATTCGCTTGCGCTACCCATCGTGGGCGTTCAGCTAGCGGGGGTTGCGCTAACCACGACCGATGTGCTGATGCTGCAGACCCTCGGTGTAGTGGCAATTGCCGGCGGCGGACTCGCAATGCAGTTCTACAACCAGATTCGCACCATGTGTGTCGGTATGGTCACCGCCGGAGGCAACCTAGTAGCCGAGGCCGCGTCGGAGTGGGAAAAGACAGGCGAGGAAGTTGCGGCTGAGCGAATCCGCCAAGCGGTACGCAGTTGCATGACCGTCGGCACCGCAACTGCGATCATTGGTGGCCTCATCGTGATTTCATTTGGTGCGCTTGCACTCATCCTGCCCATCGACGACACTGTTGCCGAGCTAGCGTTCTCGATGACGGTCGCGCTTGCACCAGGCCTTATCCCGATGATTTGGCTCAATGTCCTGCGGCAGTTTGCAGTCGGCATGCGTCGGCCGGGCTCTCTGCTGGTGGTTACGCTCATCTCCATCGTTGTCAACGCTGCTCTCAACGCTGGATTCCTCTGGCTAACAAGCGTCAATGAATGGGGAACTGCATGGGGACTGGTGGGCATCGGTCTGTCGACCACCTGCGTCCAGGTTTTTACCCTGCTGTCCTTTGCTGGCTTGCTGCAAAGAGACCGTCAGCTACGGAAATTCTTCGCGGTCATTCCGAGGCCCGGCGACGCAGCATGCATGAGGCGCATTATTCGGCTTGGGATTCCAGTTTCGCTTACCTACGGCTCTGAAGCTGCGATTACTACTATCGCAGGTCTAGCGATGGGCCTGGTTAGCCCAGTCATGCTGGCAGCGCACACCGTTGTTAACCAACTCGCTTATATCGTCTACCAAGTATGTATCGGCTTCTCGCACGGAGGATCTATACTGGTCAGCCGTGCATTAGCGGATGGTGCCGAGGCAGTCAAACAGGTATCACGTCGGGTTTTGCACGCAGTGGGTATTTATCTTGCCGTCGTCGGTTTGCTCTGGTTGCTACTGGGCAAGTACGTCGTTGGACTGTTCCTTACTGATTCCAACGTTAGTGCCAATCCCGATGTACGCCATATAGCGACAATCTTGTTGTGCCTTGCCGTGCTTCAGCAGTTCGCTAAAGGCTCCCAGAACGTGCTGGTGGGGCTCCTTCGTGGGCTGCGCGACACGAAGTCGGGTCTCAGTGCGACCCTTTGGGGCTACTGGGCGGTGGGGGTTCCAGCTCTCCTGATTCTTGGCCTTGGCCTTCGTTGGGAAGGATATGGCGTTTGGGTTGGGCTCATCCTTGGCTTTTCCACGACCGCTGCTCTGCTTTACCGCGCTCTGCAGCGTCACCTGCAACCCACTAGTTCCGTGTGACGGCCGAAGCTTCGTAACACCCATCCAGAAATAGTCTGAACCATCCACGTAAAGATGACGTTTTCCCTCTACCGAAGGGGATCCGAGGAGCTGAATATGCGGTCGACTGACCGCCTGCTCCGGAAAGAAGAAAATGAAGGTTAGTTCTCCTCTTACTCCAAGCGTGCTACTGCGTGACTTCCCCGCAAGGGTGCTTTTCGCGGTACTCCTATGCATGTCGCTCGTCCTTCTCGCCGCTTGCTCAGATGGAAATGGAGACGCATCCGCTAGCAGTGAGAAGCGTACCGTCGTCGATGCGCTAGGACGCGAAGTTAAAGTCCCGCAGAATGTCGAGCGAATCCTGATGGGCGGGCAGAAGATGCTTTACACGACGGCGCTTCTGAACCCAGACAATCCAACTGACAAGATCGTTGCCTGGCCAGAGGACCTGAAGGAAAACGACAAAGCCACTTACGACCGCTACGTTGAGAAGTTCCCCAAAATCAAGGACATCCCGACCACAGGCGAGATTTACAACAACACTATGTCGCTGGAACAGGCTCTGGAGTCCCGACCCGATGTCTTCGTAGTAAATGCGGGTGTCTTCGACGCGGCTAAAGATGCTGGAATCGTTGATGGATTAGAAAAGGCAGGCGTGCCGACGGTGACTGTCGACTACTTCATTGACCCAGTGAAAAACACCGAGCCCAGTATTCGAATGATGGGACAACTGCTGGGGCGTGAAAAGCAGGCGGAAGACTTTATCAACTACTACGAGAAGAAGGTCAACAAGGTCGCTGACCGCCTTGCCGAGAAGAAACCAGCACCGACACCGACATTCCTGTGGCGAGCACCCGGTTACTTTGACTGCTGCTCAACCTTCGCCAAGTCCAACCTGGCGCAGATTGTCAATTTTGCCGGTGGACTAAACCTTGGCGACGAAATGATTGATGCGAAGCAAGGGCAGGTATCGCCAGAGGCATTGGCCGGGAAGAATCCTGAAGTCATCATTGCCACAGGCGCAGACTGGGATCAGGGTAAGACTCCGGTCAAGGAAGGAAATTACGTACCGCTGGGTTACTCGGAATCGAAGGAAGAGGCGCAAAAGGCCCTTCACGATGTCGTCGGTAAGCAACCCGCTGTGCGTGAAGTCGACGCGGTGAAAAGTAAGCGTACTTTCGTCGCATGGCATCATTTTTACGATTCGCCATATAACTTCCTGGCAGTCGAGATGTTTGCAAAGGCCATGCACCCGGACTTGTTCGGCGACATTGACACTGAACGAGAGGTACAGGACCTGCACGATAAGTTCCTGCCAATCGAGGCCTCGGGCACCTTCTGGACTGGGCTGGAGTGATGTCGAACATGCAAGTTTCGCACGGAAACCTGGCAACAACGCAGGGGAGCGGAGACGCCGTTCGCGGGGAGCAGGAAGTCAGCCCTGATAGAGTAATGGTGCAGTCAACTTTTCACTGGTATCAGCGCGCAGCACGGAAGAAGTGGGTGATAATCGCTCTGATTACTGTGGTGTTGGCTTTGACATCGCTTGCTGACTTTCTACTCGGTGGCGGTAGCATGCCTGCCAGCGAAGTTTTGCATACATTGACCCATCCGGTTGGTGCGCGACCCATTGACCACCAGATTGTTTTCGACATTCGGCTTCCGATGACCGTGACTGCAGTGCTCGTCGGAGCGACGCTGGCAGCGGCGGGCTCACAAATGCAGACAATTCTGGGAAATCCCCTGGCCGAGCCGTACACCCTGGGCGTGTCAGCGGCGGCCGGATTCGGTGCTGCCCTGGCTGTGGTCACCGGCTTCGCTTCTGAGGGAATCGGTGCGGTGCTGGGGATGGCCGGGACTGCGTGGGTGTTCGCGATGCTGGCCTGCGCTGCGATTCTGCTCTTTTCCCGATTTCGTGGCCCAGGAGTCGAGGGGATGATTCTCCTCGGTATCGCGATTGTATTCTTTTTCGACGCTCTACTGGCCCTGATGCAATACCTGGCCTCGGAGACGCAGTTGGAACAGGTTGTGTTCTGGACGATGGGTAGTCTCACCCGCTCGAACTGGACGCAGATTGCGTTGCTCGCGGTGATATTCGTGATGGGGCTACTCTTCTTTTACCTCAATGCCTGGTCGCTGACTGCATTCCGGATGGGCGATGACCGCGCAAAAGCCCTTGGCGTAGACGTTGATCGACTGCGTGCGCTGACCCTTATCGTGGTGTCCTTTATGGCGGCAACCGCTGTGTCGATGGCCGGTACGATTGGATTTATCGGTCTCGTCGGCCCACACGTTGCGCGCTTATTGGTAGGCGAAGATCAACGTTATTTTCTTACTGCTTCGACTTTGGTAGGGGCGCTGCTTCTGGTTGCGGCATCGGCAGTGTCGAAGGTGATTCAACCGGGTGTAATTCTTCCCGTAGGCATTATTACCGCAATTGTAGGAGTGCCCGTATTTGTCGCGATTATCGCTGGCCAGAGGAGGAAAATGTGGGTTGGCTAAAGGCAAGTCGCTTTGTCGGGAACGACGCTGTACATGGTCATCACGACAGCCCCAGTAAACCTGACGGTAAACCCCTCGGCGAAACCCCTCCAGAATCGTCCGCTCTTAGCGCGCGAGGAGTGTCTTTTGCTTACGACGGCCATCATGTCCTGCACAATGTCGACGTTGGGCCTCTTCCGATGGGAAGCGTGACTGCGTTGGTCGGTCCCAACGGAGCTGGCAAATCGACACTGCTGAGGTGTTTGGCGGGCCTTGAAAACTGCTCGGGGCAGGTACGTGCTGAAAGATCTCTATATTTGCCACAGGACCCTCCGCCGCTGAGCTCATTGACCGTGTACGAAAGCGTCCTGCTTGCCCGGCAACAGTCGTTTTCTGGGTTTTCCGCACTGCGTGTCGGATCCACAGTGCGGGCAGAAGTGCAGGCCACCATTGAACGACTTGGGTTGGTTGCGTTGTCATCGCGGCTGATGTCTGAGTTGTCTGGGGGACAGCGGCAGTTGGTGAGTTTTGCGCAGGCGGTTGTGCGACGACCTCGGGTATTGCTTCTCGACGAGCCCACCAGCGCACTCGACCTGCGTAACCAATTGATGCTTCTCGGGCAGGTACGCAAGTGTGCGCGGGAATTGCCCTGCGCGGTAGTGATGACACTTCATGACCTGGGGCAAGCGGCGCGCTTTTGCGAACATGTGGTTGTTCTAGCCGATGGTCGGGTCAGCAGTGCAGGGCCTCCGGCAGAGGTCATTAATGAAGCTATGCTGCGAGAGGTTTATCAGGTAGAAGGTGCGGTGCTCCCGACTCGCAATGGCGGGCTGGCGGTCGAAGCGTCGGAGGCACTCTAGCGCAGACCCGTGACTGTAGCGCACGCTCTCGGCTGTTCTACAGCCACGAATGAGCGCTAAAGTGCAGGGCCCGACGAGCGCCCCAGCCGGCGCCCCCCTAACTGCCCCTAGTAGTAGAACGGGAACTCGTCCCAGTTCGGGTCACGCTTTTCCAGGAACGCTTCCTTGCCCTCTACGGCCTCGTCGGTCATGTACGCCAGGCGAGTAGCCTCGCCCGCGAAGACCTGCTGGCCCATCAGTCCGTCATCGGTCAGATTGAAAGCGAACTTCAGCATGCGCTGCGCCGTTGGGGACTTACCGTTGATCATGCGGCCCCACTCGACCGCGACATCTTCCAACTCAGCGTGGTCGGCGACCTCGTTGACGGCCCCCATGCGGTGCATGGTCTCAGCGTCGTAGGAGCGGCCGAGGAAGAAAATCTCGCGGGCAAACTTCTGGCCAACCTGCTTCGCCAGGTAGGCCGAGCCATAGCCGGCATCGAAAGATCCCACGTCAGCGTCGGTCTGCTTAAAGCGGGCCTCTTGGCGCGATGCCAGTGTCAGGTCACACACCACATGCAGGGAGTGCCCGCCACCTGCGGCCCAACCATTGACCACGGCAATGACAACCTTCGGCATGGTACGAATCAGACGCTGCACCTCCAGGATGTGCAGGCGACCTCCTTCGACCTTGGCGCGCGCGGTATCGATGGTGGATGCGTCCGCGGTAGCGTCGTCATGCTCGTGGGACGTTGCGTACTGGTAGCCGGAACGACCGCGAATGCGCTGGTCACCTCCCGAACAGAATGCCCAGCCACCGTCCTTGGTGCTCGGGCCGTTACCGGTCAGCAGCACAACGCCGACATCCGGAGTGCGACGCGCGTGGTCGAGCGCGCGGTAGAGCTCATCGACAGTGTGCGGGCGGAACGCGTTGCGAACCTCCGGGCGGTCAAACGCAATGCGCACAATGCCGTTTTCGCGGCCCTCGCCGACGTGGCGGTGGTAAGTGATGTCGGTCAAATCCTCAAAACCATCAACCGTCTTCCACTGCTCGGGGCGGAAGGGGTTATCGGTCGAGTACTTCGCGGTATCAGTCATGGCTTCCAGCATAAAGGTCTCTAGCATGAGGGGTATGTCTGTGTCCGCTGCGCCCAACATCCAGCTTCCGCCCATCGATGACATCCTCGACCGCGCCCACGTCGTCGCGCTGCCCATGGCAGTGAAATTCCGTGGCGTCACCACCCGCGAGGCACTCCTCATCGACGGCCCCGTCACCTGGGGCGAGTTCGCTCCCTTCCTGGAATACGAGGCGTCCGAGGCCGCCGCGTGGCTGCGCTCGGCCATCGAATGCGCATACGTCGGCCTGCCCACCCCGAAGCGTGCGTTCGTCGAGGTCAACGCCACCATACCCGCCGTCACGTCCGAGCAGGTGCCGGAGGTCGTGGGGCGTTACCCCGGGTGCCGCACGTTCAAGGTCAAGGTCGCAGAGCGCGGCCAATCGCTTAACGACGACATCGAGCGCGTAGCCGCCGTCCGCACCGCGGTGGCCGAAGCCTATGGCTATGAACCTGTTGTGCGAGTGGATGCGAATCGTGGCTGGTCGGTGGAGCAGGCCATCCGCGCCGCTCATGAGTTGGGCCCGCTGGAGTACATGGAGCAGCCCGTTGCGACTGTCGCCGAGCTCCGCGAGGTCCGCGACGCAGTGGGGGACTTTTGCCCAATTGCGGCCGATGAGTCGATCCGCAAGGCCGAGGATCCGTACTTGGTTGCGCGCGAACAGGCGGCTGACGTGGGCGTAATGAAGGTCGCACCCCTCGGTGGTCCGCGCCGCTTGCTTCGGTTGGCCGAGGAGCTGGCGATGAAGGTGACCGTCGCCAGTGCCCTGGACACTGGCGTTGGTATGGCCGCGGGATTGTTCACGGCGGCGGCCCTGCCTGCCACAGAGCTGCAGCCGGAGCCGAATGCGGCAGGTTTGGCCACGTCGTCACTCTTTATTGAGGACGTTATCGAGCCCCGGCCACTTATCGATGGCCGCCTGCCCGTCACCAACCCCGCACCCGATCCTTCTCGCCTGGCCGAGCTCGCCGCGCCGGGCCCCCGCCGCGATTGGTGGTTCGACCGCCTCCGCGCGGCGTACGCCCATCTATAACGCCAAGAAAGTGACTAGGTTTATGACACTTTGAGCCCGGTAGGTTCAGGCGGTGAATGCATCACCACTTTCGACCAGGAGAAGTAGTGAAGCAAACCCG
>OCJN01000026.1_pt1 | contig 123980 bp, 142 predicted proteins | sample 1480731 | NCBI WGS metagenome assembly OCJN01 (sample SAMN05301479, study PRJEB22388) | human skin metagenome | isolation source: Infant 1 DOL 23 skin | host: Homo sapiens | place: USA: Pittsburgh, Magee-Womens Hospital of UPMC | collected 2013/2014 | reverse complement strand
TTCTAATGAGTTGTTTAGTCGCTTTTCATTATAGGTTATATGGGACTTTTTTTCTACACAAAAATAGGCTCCATAATATCCATAGGGGATTTACCCACTACAAATATTATAGAGCCACTATTCTTAAGACATCATTTATTTAGAATACTGACCATATCAAGGTTTTTGAGCTCAAGTGGAGCTTATATTTATAATCTGGTATTTATCGTTTATGCTGCGAGTCTACCCTTTAAAAATATAGCTGTATTTATGGCGAATATGATTACGATTTTACCTTTTCTATTTACTTTTTATGTTGGGATGAAGGCTGATCATACTCGGAATAAAGCAAGGACAATTATCTGGGTTGGTTGTGTGCAAAGTATCCTATTTCTTTTGATTGCTAGTGTGATTCAAGACCAGAACTTCGTAACGTTTGCTTTTATCTGTATGGTTAATATCTGTTCGGATATTTTATCGGATTATACAGCAGGCCTTCGTATGCCGATTATCCAGCATAATATTTCGGAAGATAAGCTCTATGAAGCTTATTCCTTTACTCAGTTTGTTTCCTATTTATCAAATCTAGGAGGTCAAGCATTAGGAGTGTGGCTACTCAAAACAAGCCACCAAAATTTTTCTTTTGTTGCAATTGTGAATGCTGGTTTCTTTTTACTATCTTCTCTTATTTTGTTCAAAAATAGAAGAGAATTGACGCATTTGTCTGTAAGTGCAGAGGATAAGTCGATTAGTTTACTTCAACAAGTTAAGGCAATCTATGCGGACATGGATGATATCTTTAGGCAGAGAGAAAGTAAATCATTGTTTAAAATGATCCTTGTCATTTTGGTAATGAATACTTTGGGAGGAGCTGTTGGAGGTATTTATCACTTTTACTTATTAGACCATACTATCTACCATCTCAGCTATGCTCAAGCCCTATTTTTAATTGAATGTGTCAGCTTGGGAGGAGCTATTCTTGGTAGCTTAATTCCCCATGATTATTTTGGGAAATTGTCGTTTTCAAGTTTGCTATCGCTCAATGCAAGTCTGTTTGTCTTGCTGGCGACTGCTAATATTTTAAATTGTTCTCCTCTAGTAGGTGTTGTTTGTTTAGCCTTTGTCATGTATTTGATGTCGAAATCAATGCCTAAATTAGATACTCTGTTATTGTCTAATTTGAGTGCGGATGTATTAGCTAGAAGTAATAATCTCTTGAGTATGATTTTTTCCCTAACATTACCCTTGGGGATGTCTGTATTTTCCTTCTTAGCTTTACAAGATATCAGGCTTTGTTGGTGGGTGTTTTTGGTAGTGAGTGTGATAGGGTTGATTTTATCACTAGAAAAAAGAAGTTTTTCGGGTAAAAAATTTTAACTTAGGGAGTTCAGGATTACTAGAAGGTCTGCCAGATTTGATTCGTGTGACGACTGTGACCTTGATTTCCCTTGTTGGGGAAACAGCTATGGCGGGGGCAGTTGGAGCTGGTGGTATCGGTAACGTGGCCATCGCTTATGGATTTAATCGCTACAATCACGATGTGACCATCTTGGCAACCATCATTATCATTTTGATTATCTTTAAATTCATACTCAATGAAAATCAAAGAGCAAAGTAGGAAACTAGCCGCAGGTTGCTCAAAGTACTGCTTTGAGGTTGTAGATAAGACTGACGAAGTCAGTAACCCTACCTTCGGCAAGGCGACGTTGACGTGGTTTGAAGAGATTTTCGAAGAGTATCAATTCTTGGGAGACTTCTTGACCAAATAAAAAAGAGCCAAACGGCTCTTTTTTATTGATTAGATTTTCTGTGCAAATTTTTTACTCAAAGCTTGTCCAATCAAGGCACCCACTAGGGCTCCGATGACAACACTTGCGATAAATAGAAGGATGGTTCCAGGATTTGGTGCGACCATGATACGGTCGATATATTCTTGGGATTTTCCTCTTGCTAGAAGGGTAGCCACATAGGCTTGGGGAGCGATCCACATAAGTAAGATTGGACCAGTTGAGCTAAAGGCGAAAATAACGAAAGAAAGGAAGTTCTTAGTTTGGTCCTTGTATTTGCCTAAATGAGCTACTCCATCTGCTAGGAGGCCACAGATAATTCCAGGAAGGAAGGCACCGGCGCCGTGTTTAGTTCCCAAGAAAAAGAGGGAGATGACAAGGCCGATAGTGGTAATAGCTCCAAAGCGCGGAACTTTGGCGACTAGGATCATATAGACGCTACCACCGACAAGGGCAGTAAAGGCAGGCGCATAAAACATATTTCCAGTTTGGTCGAGGAGATTGCCCAAAAGGACACCAATCCCCATGCAGAGGAAGTAAAGAACTGCAAAAAGAAGTGTAGTTAAGATAGATTTTTTCATGAATTGTCTCCTGATAATTTTTTCACAATTCTCATTGTACCACGGTTTAGTGGGATTGTAAATGGATAGTCTATGTTTTTGAAAACGCTTGAAATATGCTATAATAGTTTCATAGTTATTTTTAGGGGGATATCATGGGTAGATTTTTAGACTTTGTCTTTAATCGTTTCTTTTTAGGGATGATTGCGACAGCCTTCTTTTGGCTATTAACCTTGGCAGGAGGGATTATCCTCGGTCTAGCGCCAGCTAGTGCCACCTTGATGAGCCTATATGCAGAACATGGTTATAGCTTTCGGGAATATAGTTTGAAGGAAGCTTGGTCTCTTTACAAGCAAAATTTTATCTCAAGCAACCTGATTTTCTATAGCTTTTTAGGGGTGGATCTAGTTTTAATCTATGGTTTGTATCTCTTGGTGCAATTGCCTCATCAGACCATCGTTCATTTGATTGCGACCTTTTTGAATGTCCTAGTAGTTGCCCTGATCTTTTTGGCCTACACAGTGTTTTTGAAACTACAAGTTTATTTTGACCTATCTTATCGAAATAGTCTCAAACTATCCTTGATTGGCATCTTTATGAGCTTGGCAGCTGTGGCCAAGGTTCTCCTTGGGACAGTGCTACTTGTGGCAATTGGTTACTATATGCCTGCCCTTCTTTTCTTTGTAGGAATTGGGATGTGGCATTTCTTTATTAGTGATATGTTGGAACCGGTCTATGAAAGTATCCATGAAAAATTGGCGACAAAATAGAATGAAGCAGTTTTGGCTACATACGCTTCTGAGAACCTACAGTTCAGTTATGATGATTATTATTGCGAGTTTTGCAATCTTACTCTCATACGCTGACTGGGATTCAAGAGAAAAGGAAGCTCAGAGAGTAGCTCAGCGTGTAACCACTCGAACAGTCGATGAGGTAGAGTATTATTATCGGGAGTCAGCCCAGCTAGCGCAAGACTTAGTAGCCAATCAAGACCGGATACAAGGGGTTTATAAGTATTTTAGTCTATCAACATCTGAGTATTTTTATTGGCTGTTGGAGCATCAAGCAGCTTCGTCAACTTCTATTTCTCTGTATGAAAATATTGATGATCTTTATGTCCAAAATGACTATATAACGGGCGTTGCAATCGTCTTGCAGGATTTTAAAGAAGTTTATGTTTCAACAAGGGATAAAAGAAGTGGTCATATCTTGCCTGCTGAGGTCTTTAAACCAGAGGCCAATAGCTTTGGCATTCCAGTTCTGGACCCAGCAACTGATCAATCTATAGGAGTGATTTACATCTCCTTGGATCCAGAAGTTTTATATCATGCCATTGACAATACCCGGGGTCATATTCCGATGGCTGTTACTGTGACATCGCCTTTTGATACGGAGATTTTTCATATTGGTGAGAGGGTCGATAGGGAACATGAGAACTGGTTTGTTGGTATGACCTCTCATGGATATCAGGTTCAAGTGACAGTTCCTAAAAACTTTGTTTTACAAGGAACAGTGGCTAGCTCTGCTTTGATTGTGGGTTTGAGCCTTCTCTTTATTGTCATTCTCTATCTGACTTTGAGGCAGACCTTTGCTAATTACCAAAAGCAGGTAGTGGATTTGGTGGATTCCATTCAGGCTATTGCCCAAGGGGAAGAAGGTCTTCGCATTGACACAATTGAAAAGGATCAGGAATTGCTTTTAATCGCAGAGACCACCAATGATATGTTGGATCGCTTGGAAAAGAATATCCATGATATTTACCAGTTAGAACTTAGTCAAAAAGATGCCAATATGCGAGCCCTGCAGGCGCAAATCAATCCTCATTTTATGTACAATACGCTGGAATTCTTGCGCATGTATGCAGTTATGCAGAGTCAAGACGAGTTGGCAGATATCATTTATGAATTCAGTAGTCTCTTGCGTAACAATATTTCCGACGAAAGAGAAACTCTTCTCAAACAGGAATTAGAATTTTGCCGTAAATATAGCTATCTCTGCATGGTTCGCTATCCTAAATCTATTGCCTATGGTTTCAAGATAGACCCAGAACTAGAGAATATGAAAATTCCCAAATTTACCTTGCAACCGCTGGTAGAAAATTATTTCGCTCATGGTGTTGACCACAGACGGACAGATAATGTGATTAGCATCAAGGCGCTTAAACAGGATGGTTTTGTAGAAATTTTGGTGGTCGATAATGGCCGTGGAATGTCGTCTGAAAAGCTGGCAAATCTTCGAGGAAAATTAAGTCAGAGACAGTTTGAACACCAAGCCAGTTACAGTGATCAAAAGCAGTCTATCGGGATTGCCAATGTACATGAGCGTTTTGTGCTCTATTTTGGAGACCGCTATGCCATTAGTGTAGAGTCTGCAGAGCAAGCAGGTGTTCAGTATCGTATTACAATTCAAGATGAGTAGAAAGGGAGAAAATGTATAAAGTATTATTAGTAGATGATGAGTACATGGTGACAGAAGGTCTGAAACGTTTGATTCCCTTTGATAAGTGGGATATGGAGGTCGTCGCAACAGCCAGTCATGCCGATGAAGCCCTAGAATATGTTCAGGAAAATCCCGTCGATGTCATCATTTCAGATGTCAATATGCCCGACAAAACAGGGCTTGATATGATTCGGGAGATGAAAGAAATCTTACCAGATGCAGCCTATATCCTGCTTTCAGGTTATCAGGAGTTTGATTATGTCAAAAGAGCAATGAACCTTAGTGTGGTGGACTATTTGGTCAAGCCTGTTGATAAAGTAGAGTTGGGAAATCTGCTGGAGAAGATTGCAGGTCAGCTCGGCGAGAGAGGAAAGAAAAGTCAGACCCTTAGTCAAGATTTAGATGAGGCTGGATTTGTTAGTTATCTAGGAGGTAAGGAGAATTGGTGGATAGGTCTATCCAAGGAAAAACAAGGCTCTTTCACCATTCCCTACTATGTATTGGGTCAAGACTGGCAGATTTTTATTTCTGATCAACCCCTAGATGGTTTAGTCGTTACTCCCTTTGAAGCTCCTTATCAAGAACACTTTGAACGCTGGAAGTTGAATGCTGAGAAAGCCCTCTTTTACGGCTCTGTAAATCTACAACAGTCTGAGAGTCTCTTTACCTACTACGAACCGATTTATAGGGTTATCATTCAGGGGAATCTCAATCAAATCGTAGAAGAGTTGAACCTCTTGGAGAAGGTGGTTCTTGAAAATACGCCGCGTGTTCCGATTACCAAACAGCTTTTTATCCAGTTTGTCATGGATGTTTTCCACTTGTTTGAACATCTCAAAGCTGATGATATGACGGATATTGTCAAAACGATTCATGCTATTCAATCCTTCGATGAATTGGTTCCATATATCAAGGGAACTCTGACAAGATTCTTTGGACAATATCGTATGAATGAAAATGTGGTCAGTGTGCTGGAAGTCATTGGGCGTGATTATCAGAAAGAACTTTCCCTCAAGGATATCAGTAAGGATCTTTTTATCAATCCTGTCTATCTAGGTCAGTTGATTAAGCGAGAAACCAATTCTACCTTCGCAGAATTACTAAACAAACAACGCATTAAGGCTGCCCAGCAGCTCTTGCTTTCAACTAGTGACAGTATCGAAGATATTTGTTATGCTGTTGGTTACAGTAATGTTGGATATTTCTATAAAGTGTTCCGAAAATTGTGCGGAAAATCGCCAAAAGCCTACCGAAAACAGGTAGAAACGATACTATAAGACTTGTATTCCCTTACAAAAGGTGCTATAATATAAATAATAATATCAGGAGGTTCTATCATGAAAAAGAAACCGATTTATCTATGGGTCTTGCTAATCTTGTCTGCTCTTATTTCAGCTATGTCTCTGTTTGGAATGTTGAGTCCCTTGCCTAGCAAAGAAGTCCTTCGTGCTAAACAGTCACATGTTGCGGGACTTAGTGCCCAGCAATTAGAAGACAACATCAATTACACCTATAGAGTAGCAGAATCATCTCATTCTATTTTTAATATGGCCTTGATTGTGCTATCTGCTATTTTAGTTGTAGTAGCGATTGTCTTCCTTATTCGTAAGAATTTGCAATATGCAAACTATACTTATGTCGGCTATGTTTTGCTAGCCATTATTGGTTCGATTTATGGCTATGTTAGTTTACAAGACGCTGTGCAGTTAGTTCACGATGAGACCATGCGTTTAGGGATAAGTGTTATTTCACAAGCCGTTAGCATTTTCTATATCGTCATCAATATTCTCTTCCTAGCCCTTGTCTTCTATAAGATGTGGCGTCAACAGAAAGCCTTGGGAGAAGAAGAGGAAGCAGAAAATCTTGCCTAAGTATTGACAAAAAAGAGCTATCAAGTTACAATCTTGGTAGTTCTTTTTCGATTAAAAATAAAATCATGGAGGTACATATGAAGACAATTTCTTTAGTTTATATTAGTTTGAGTGGCAACACTGAAAGTTTTGTGACGCGCTTGAAAGACTATCTCTTGTCCCAGTACGAGGGAATTGAGGTTCAAAAGATTCATATCAAGGATTTGGTCAAGGAAGGCCAAGATTTCTATGAAATGGACCATCCCTATGTCGCTTTTTTGCCGACCTATCTCGAAGGTGGGAATGGCGTTGATAACGGAGATGTTGAGATTTTGACGACACCCGTTGGGGATTTTATCGCCTATGGTGACAATGCTAGTAAGTGTTTTGGTGTGGTTGGTTCAGGAAATCGTAACTTTAATAACCAATACTGCCTGACAGCCAAGCAATACAGTCAACGTTTTGGTTTCCCTGTCTTGGCTGATTTTGAAATGCGAGGTATGCTGGAAGATATCAAACGTGTCGCAGCTATTATCGCAGATTTGTATGAGTTGGAAAGAGAGAATTAAGGTAGTTATAAGAGGCAGTTGGGATTTGCTAACTGCTTTTTGAGTATAAGCAGTCTTTGAGAATGTAAAAAAAGCATAAGTTCAGGTCTTCAAAACCTTGTTCTTATGCTTTTTATCATAGAAATATTTGCTGAATTTTCTCTTGAAATGAAACCTTATCTTCATCTCGCGCTTGTCAGTTATCCTGCTTTTCCGATTGCGAGTGCGTAGATAAAGAAGATGGCGAAGCCAAAGAGGAAAATCAATCCTGCAATAGCAAGGTGTTTGAGCCAAGAAGGAAGATTTTTGTTTTCACGCGTTACCAAGGCGTAGTTTAAAAGAGCGAAGAATGGTGTTGTCAGGAAAGAACCAATCATAGCAAAGCGGAGCATGGTTGAAACCTGACCAGCGAAAAACTTGATAATGACAATACCGATGATAGCAGTGATGGTCATCCAGATGTTCAAAGATTTACTACTGTCTTCTTTTTGACTGATTAGCAGTCGGAGAGATTCCTGATTGACACGAGAATAGCCATCGATAACAGTAATAACTGTTCCAAAGATACACAGGAAGGCAATAAAGGTAATCAAGTAACGGGACCATTCGCCAAGGACAGAGGCATACATGCCTACGAATTGAGAGATGTATTTAGCTGAAGCAGCTTCAACTGCTTGCCCTGTAGGATATTGAATCAATGCTCCCAGTGCCACAAAGAACACAGCTAGGATAGCTGTTCCAATGTAACCAACGTTAAAGTCAAATAGAGCGTCCTCTGTGTTAAAGTTGACGGTCTTTTTCTTTTCAGCAGACCAAAGTGAGTTGATGGCTGAAATTTCAATAGGAGCTGGCATCCATCCTAAGAGGGAAACGATGAAGGGTAGAGCTGCCATTTGCCAAGGTGTTTTCTCGACAAAATTAGAACTGTATTCTGGATGCTTGACCGCCGCGATGATAACTGCAAGAACAGTTGCAATGGTCAAAGCTGACATGATCCATTTTGCCATGCCGTCTAAGAGTTTGTAGCCTCCAAAGAGTAACATAGCCCAAATGACTGCAACGAGAATGAGGGACCACTGAGTGATGCTAAGACTGATCATTGGGAAGGCGCTGGCGATGATAGCTGAGCACAGAATGGCGACACCAGCTGTGTTGACCATAGCCGAAAAGATATTGAGGATAAAGAAAATCCAGAGATAGAATTTTCCTTTTTCGGCATAACCTTCAACCAAAGTCTTTCCAGTATCAGCGGTGTATTCAGCACCAAAACGGAAAAATGGATATTTAAAGACATTGGCTAAGATGACCAAGAGGAGTAGCGACCACCCATAAGAACCACCAGCTTGAGTGGAAGATACAATGTGAGAACCGCCAACAGCAGCAGAAGCCATTAGGATTCCAGGTCCCATTGCTTTTAGTTTACTTGTCCAGGTTGATTGATTTAAGGAAATAGCTTGTGACATGATAGACACTCCTTTTTGAATTTTCAGAATAATCTGGATATGTAATCTATATTCTACAAAAAATTTTGGGAAAATGCAAGAATATTTTGAAAAAAGATAGAAAATTACAGAAAATTTACAAAGAAGATCTGAAAATAACTGCTATGATAGCAAGGTGCAGCAGGATAAAGAAAAACCGAGAAGTTTCTTTCTCGGATTTGCTTATTATGAGGTTCTTACTTTCTATGCTCCAAGAGTTGATTGATATGGTCTACTTTTTTTGATGCTCTTTTATAGGAAATAGTCCAAATGATGAGGTAGACAATCGCAAACTCGATAATGAGCTGGAGATAGAAGATCCAGTGGAAGGGGAACCAACCTGCTAGGGTTGCTAGTGGGACAAAGCCAGCCAGCATAAGGAAGAAATGAGTCAGAGTGGCACGAAGCATGCTCCAGTCACGGCTGAATAATCGCTTGCCAAAGTTGAAGAGCATACCGATAGCTGCCCAAATAAGTGTACAGTAGAGCAAGACCAGGGCACCGTGAACCTGATGCTGAGCCATCACTTGGCCGATGAGAGAGTAGGGATTCAGTGGGGCATAAGTACTCGGTGCATAAATGAGTGAAAAGATGATAGAGAGGATGAGGCCGATGAGGACACCAGTAGCTGCGTCGTGGAAGATTTGTTTTTTCATAGTTCTAATTTCTCCTTGATGGTTTTTAGATAACGGCGTGAAGAGTAGGTGAAGCTTTCGTTTTTCAAGAAAATTTCTACCAGGCCGTTGGGCGTAAGCTTGAGATGGGAGATGGAGTCGATATTGATGATTTCTGATTGGGAAATTTGGATAAAATTGGTTGGCAGGAGTTCAAGGACTTGATAGAGCCGTAAATCAATGTTGTAGGTCTGACTCGCCGTTTCTGCTAGAACCTTCCGATTCTCGATATAGAAGCGTTGTATCTTACCAATCTCAGCGAGATAGACCTGATTATCGATTTTCCCTTTAATTGTTTCTTTTTGGTCAAGATTTTCTGCGAACTCGATGACTTTCTGGACTTTATCTGTCGGCTGAGGTGCTTGGACAATCAGTTTTTCCTCCTTGTAAGTCTCACTAATCTGTAGTTCTACTTTCATAAATTTCTCTCCTTGTTTTTCATACAAAATTAATCTCACTTCTTGTATACCTTTATTAATACTCTTCAAAAATCAAATTCAAACCACGTCAGCGTCGTCTTGCCGTACTACAGTACTGTCTGCGCCTAGCTTTCTAGTTTGCTCTTTGATTTTTATTGAGTATACCACTATTTTATGCCCCCTGGCAAGGGACTTTGTCTATATGGAGGGATTTGTCTCCTATGTGGTGGAGCTTTTCTGTCCTTTCTGAAATATGGTATAATAGCACTAATCAATTTCTAGGAAAATAGATACGGAAAGGTGCTGAAAGATGTCTCATATTATTGAATTGCCAGAGGTGCTGGCAAACCAGATTGCAGCTGGAGAGGTTATCGAGCGTCCAGCTAGCGTTGTTAAGGAGCTGGTAGAAAATGCCATTGACGCGGGTTCTAGTCAGATTATCATTGAGATTGAGGAAGCAGGTCTCAAGAAGATGCAAATCACAGATAATGGTCATGGAATTGCCCACGATGAGGTGGAATTGGCCTTGCGTCGACATGCGACTAGTAAGATAAAAAATCAAGCAGACCTCTTTCGGATTCGGACGCTCGGATTTCGAGGTGAAGCCCTGCCCTCTATCGCTTCTGTCAGTGTCTTGACTCTGTTGACTGCGGTGGATGGTGCGAGTCATGGGACCAAGCTCGTTGCGCGTGGGGGAGAAGTTGAAGAAGTCATCCCAGCGACTAGTCCTGTGGGAACCAAGGTTTGCGTGGAGGACCTCTTTTTCAATACGCCTGCCCGCCTCAAGTATATGAAGAGCCAGCAAGCAGAGTTGTCTCATATCATTGATATTGTTAACCGTCTGGGCTTGGCCCATCCTGAGATTTCTTTTAGTTTGATTAGTGATGGTAAGGAAATGACGCGAACAGCGGGAACAGGTCAATTGCGCCAAGCTATCGCAGGGATTTACGGTTTAGCTAGCGCCAAGAAGATGATTGAAATTGAAAATTCTGACCTTGATTTCGAAATTTCAGGTTTTGTGTCCTTGCCTGAGTTGACTAGAGCCAACCGCAACTATATCAGCCTTTTCATCAATGGTCGTTATATCAAGAACTTTTTACTCAATCGTGCTATTCTTGACGGTTATGGCAGTAAGCTCATGGTGGGGCGTTTTCCACTGGCTGTCATTCATATCCATATTGACCCTTATCTAGCGGATGTCAATGTGCACCCAACCAAGCAAGAGGTGCGGATTTCCAAGGAAAAAGAACTGATGACCCTTGTCTCAGAAGCTATTTCTAATAGTCTCAAGGAGCAAACTTTGATACCTGATGCCTTGGAAAATCTTGCCAAATCGACCGTGCGCAATCGTGAGAAGGTGGAGCAAACTATTCTCCCACTCAAAGAAAATACGCTCTACTATGAGAAAACTGAGCCGACAAGACCTAGTCAAGCTGAAGTAGCTGATTATCAGGTAGAATTGACTGATGAAGGACAGGATTTGACTTTATTTGCCAAAGAAACCTTGGAGCAATTGACTAAGCCAGCAAAACTGCATTTTGCAGAGAGAAAACCTGCTAACTATGACCAACTAGACCATCCAGAGTTAGATTTAGCCAGTCTGGATAAAGCCTATGATAAGCTAGAGCGAGAAGAATCTTCAAGCTTCCCAGAGTTGGAATTTTTCGGGCAAATGCATGGGACCTATCTCTTTGCTCAAGGGCGAGATGGACTCTACATCATAGACCAACATGCGGCTCAGGAACGGGTCAAGTATGAGGAGTACCGTGAAAGCATTGGTGATGTTGACCAGAGCCAGCAACAACTCCTAGTGCCCTACATCTTTGAATTTCCAGCGGATGATGCTCTGCGTCTCAAGGAAAGAATGGCACTTTTAGAGGAAGTGGGCGTCTTTCTAGCAGAGTACGGAGAAAATCAATTCATCTTACGCGAACATCCTATTTGGATGGCAGAGGAGGAAATTGAGTCAGGTATCTATGAAATGTGCGACATGCTACTCTTGACCAAGGAAGTTTCTATCAAGAAATATCGAGCAGAGTTGGCTATCATGATGTCCTGCAAGCGGTCTATCAAGGCCAATCATCGTATTGATGATCATTCAGCTAGACAACTCCTCTATCAGCTTTCTCAATGTGACAATCCCTATAACTGTCCCCACGGACGTCCTGTTTTGGTGCATTTTACCAAGTCGGATATGGAAAAGATGTTCCGACGTATTCAGGAAAATCACACCAGTCTCCGTGAGTTGGGGAAATATTAAACTAAAAGGAAAACTATGTACGAATATTTAAAAGGAATCATTACCAAAATCACTGCTAAATACATTGTTCTTGAAACCAATGGTATCGGTTATATCCTGCATGTAGCCAATCCTTATGCCTATTCAGGTCAGGTTAATCAGGAGGCTCAGATTTATGTGCATCAAGTCGTGCGTGAGGACGCTCATCTGATTTATGGATTTCGCTCAGAAGACGAGAAAAAGCTCTTTCTCAGTCTGATTTCGGTATCTGGGATTGGTCCTGTATCAGCTCTGGCTATTATCGCTGCCGATGACAATGCTGGTTTGGTTCAAGCTATTGAAACCAAGAATATCACCTATTTGACCAAGTTCCCTAAAATTGGTAAGAAAACAGCCCAGCAGATGGTGCTGGACTTGGAAGGCAAGGTAGTAGTTGCTGGAGATGACCTTCCTGCTAAGGTCGCAGTGCAAGCAAGCGCTGAAAACCAAGAATTGGAAGAAGCCATGGAAGCCATGTTGGCACTGGGCTACAAGGCGACCGAACTCAAGAAAATCAAGAAATTCTTTGAAGGAACGACAGATACAGCTGAGAACTATATCAAATCGGCCCTTAAAATGTTGGTCAAATAGGAGCAGAGCATGACAAAACGTTGTTCGTGGGCCAAGATGATCAATCCTCTCTATATCGCCTATCATGATGAGGAGTGGGGTCAGCCCCTCCATGATGATCAAGAATTGTTTGAGTTGTTGTGTATGGAAACCTATCAGGCTGTGCTGAGAGCTTTCTTCTATACTAATAGACGAAAGGGTGTGAAAATGATTTTTAAATGATACTGTGGAACGGAACAGTAGCCCTAGTATTGACTACTGTCGTTTCTATTCATATTGGCTATTCTAGGACTGAGATGAAAAAATCTATAAATGCTCAGAATAAAATTGAACCCGCAAATCTCCCCAAAACAATGGTGAGTCATGTACTTGTATTATTCCGAAAAAATACACCTCTGGTGCAGTGAGACAAATTGGTGTATCTTATAGTGGCTTCGTAGATGAAAGCTATACTCTACTATCACTCTTTGATGATGTAGAACAAATTGAAAAAGATAATAGACTTCAGACAGCTATTGATGTTGTCAGAGAACAGTTTGGTTTTTTAGCCATACAAAAAGGAACCGTCCTAACTGAAGGTTCCAGAAATATTGAACGCAGTAAACTTATCGGTGGTCATTCCGCGGGTGGATTGGAGGGATTAAAATGAAACAAGAAAAAAATACAGTACAATTTTCAGAAATCCGTAGCAAAGGATGTAATGATATTGAAATGCTTGAAAGATTTTTACATGGAATCGTTGAAACAGCAACTTCAAAACTTCGTCAGAGAAAACTCAAAACAACTGAAATATCGATACGACTAGTACATGCTAAATCTGAAAACCGATTACCATTGGAATTTACATTTAGCATTAAGCCAACAAGCTCATCTGTGATAATCTATACTGAGGTAATCAATCGCTTTAAAGAATGTTACACAGGTGGGGGAATTCAAGGTTTTACGATTCAATTTGATAAAAATACCCTTGCCTCTGCATAGAAAGGATTTGATATGATTGACCGTTCATATTTACCATTTCAATCAGCAAGAGAGTACCAGGATACAAAGATGCAAAAATGGATGGGCTTTTTCCTATCTGAACATGCATCAGCACTCTCTGATGATACAAACAAAGTAACGTACATGTCTGACTTATCACTAGAGAAGAAATTATTACTCCTCAGTCAAGTATACGCCGGGCAGCTACGCACACGCATTCAAGTGATTGAAAAAAACAAGCGTGTTTCCTACACTGGAACAATACCAAGTCTGACCAAAGATTTCATTTTGATAAAAACTACAACAGGTCACATCAATTTGAAATTAAAAGACATTATTAGTATTGAACTTGTCGAGGAGGTGCTCTATGAATCAGCTTGAGTTTCAGCGTAATCACCTACAAATGGACTATTATAGCGAGAGCTACCAAGATTTTGAACGTGACTTCTACCGCTACTCTAACATGAATATTCCATTGACCTTCCTAACTGATGATATCCTAAAAACAATGGCGACTTCACGTAAGAATTACTTTGTCCTCAATAAGGAAAAGTCCAGAGATAACCGCGATCACTTCTTCATATTTGAAGTAAGTACCGTAGATGAGAATCCGCTAATCTATCATTATACATATAAGAAAACTACAATATATTTAGCAGAAAAATAGGAGCAGTTCAATTGACTGTTCCTATTTTTAATATTCATAAAATCTAAAGTCTTTATACTCTTTAACAATGGAGTCGCCAACCAGAACAGACTATACTGACCAGCGACTACCTTAAATTTAATGTTTCAGATTTATTTTCTTATCTCTAATTTCATAAACTACATCTGCTACATTTTCGAGTAATCGTTTATCGTGGGTGATAAACACGATAGTTCCGGTGTACTCCTTCATTAGTATTTCCAAAGCCTCTAAACTTGGTATGTCAAGGAAGTTACTGGGTTCATCCATTATTAGGATGTTATATCTACCCATGAGCATTTTAGCAAGCAACAATTTTATAATTTCTCCACCGCTTAAAACAGATAAACTTTTTCCAATATCGTTCTGTTTGAACCCCATAGATGCTAGCACTGAACGAATTTCTGATATATTGTAGTCACAATCCTTCTGCATAAACTCCATAACATTCTGATTACTGTTGTACTTGTAACCATTCTGTGCAAAGTAACCTATTTTTGCCTTAGGCGAAATAGAAATTCCTTCTTCATGGTTTAAGATCATTTGGATTAAAGTTGTTTTTCCGATTCCATTACCACCAGTTAACGCCACTTTTGCTCCTAACGGAATTTGAAAAGATGCATTTTCAAACAGAGCCTTATCCCCAAATACTTTATTAATTTCTGCACCGACTATAGGGTATGGATTATGGAGCTCCAATGCTTTACTTTGCCTGAAACGAATTCTGCGAATGCCTTCCGGAGCTTCTACTTTTCCTAAGGCCGCAATCCTGTGCTCTAGGGTTTTAGCAGCATTATACATCTTTTTTTCCTTACTTCCTATTGATTTTTGATGAGCTAAACGCCCTCCGTCTTCAGTACTTTTTTTCTTTGAAGAACCTTTTGCCTTCTGTTCTATTTTACGAGCCTGTTTTCGCTTTTCCTCCGCAGCCCTTTCCAATCGGGCACGTTCCGCAATAAATTGTTCGTATTCTGCAGCTTGGCTCTTACGTTCTTCCTCTTTCTGACGAAGATAATCAGAATAGTTTCCCCAATACTCAGTGATTTTGCCATCTTTCAGTTCCCATATTTTATCTACTATTTCATCAAGAAAATAGCGGTCATGGCTAATAACTAACAGTGCACCTGTAAAATATTTTAGCTGTCCTATTAGAAAATCAATTCCTTCACGGTCTAAATGGCTCGTAGGTTCATCCGCTAAAATACCATGAACCTGTGCCGATAAGGCCTGTGCTATTTTAAGCCTTGTTTCTTCACCACCGCTCATAGTCTGTATATTTAATTGCTCAACACCTAGCTTGCCTACAAGTGCAAAATCTTTTTCCTCCTGCAGAGTTACTTCGTCCAACTGGGGAATATAGGCAAGTTCACCCAGACGATTCATTTTACATCCTGGGGGAGTTAATTCTCCTAAAAGTACCCTGAGTAAAGTGCTTTTTCCAGCACCATTTGCTCCTACTAAACCAATACGGTCATAATCATATACTTCTAATTCATTTATATCTAAAACATCGCGTCCTTTGAATTCCACACGAATGTCTTTTGCTTTTAATATTAATTCCATAACATTTCCTCCAATATTGTTTATTTTAAATCTAATTTTCTAACCTCAGTTATCATTTGGCAAACTATAGCAATGCCAATAATTAAAATACCTGATAGTAAAAACCAATGATTTACACCGATTTTATCAGCAAAGAATCCAGAAAGAATTAACCCAATTGGCATAGCAAGTGACATGATACTTCCGATCAAAGAAAATACACGTCCTAAATATTCAGGCTTAATTTTCTCCTGAAAAAGAGCTGTTTGCACACCGCTATAAAATGGCACCGAAAGCCCCATTATTGCACAGCAAACTACGAATATTACAAATCCATTTGGAGGAAGTATTCCCGAAACGGCTAAACTGGTCCCCATTATAAAAAATGAACTTGTTATTAGTAATACATGCTTTTCGAAGCCCCCTAATCTTCCTAATAATAAGCCTCCTGCTAGCATCCCAAATGCAAAGGAAATTTCCGTAATAGAAATATGCACAGGCGTTCCATTAAAGTGTTCCATGCTTATTAAAGGAAATAGTGCATTGATTGGCATATAAACAAAAGTATATAGTGTTCCTAAGAGTAATAAGGCAAACAATCCTTTGTTTTGTCTCAGAACCACAACTCCTTCTTTCATCTCCCTTATGAAATTTGGTTCTAAACTTTGCACTTGATTACCCAGCTTAGGTATACGTACAATTGCTACCGTAATAGATGCAATCACAGCACCCAATACGTCGATGGCAATAATAGCATTTAAATCCCAAACGGAGTATAAGAGTGCTGCAACTGCCGGACTAACAATATAGCTTATAGACTGCAAAGACTGACTATAGCCTGCGCATTTCGTTAGCTGTTCTTCTGGTACTAAAAGTGGTGTAACCGCATTGAGTGCTGGGGTATGAAAAGCTGTTCCAATGCTACGGATAAACAATACTATCATAATCATCCAGACAGGTAGCTCCATACAGAATGCAACAATAGCAAGCACTGCACCAGCTGCTGCGATAATTAAATCGGCACCAATCATTATCTTCTTCCTATCATGACGATCCACTAGCACACCAATGGCAGGTCCCAAAATCGCATAGGGTAAAAAACCTACTAATGAAGCCATAGACAAGACCATCGCAGATCCTGTTTTTTCTGTAAGGTAAAAAATAATCGCCATTTGCAGGATGGCACTAGTGATTAATGATACTGCTTGCCCTGCCCATATTGCATAAAATTTTCGTTTCCAATTGTTGTATTTTTCCATTTATATTATCTCCTGCATATTATTTTGCTTGAATTTCTATTTTGAATAGCATTCTAGGCAATAAAAAATGCAGGCCAAACCCCACAATGTGGCTTTTGGTCTGCATACATACAATTTGGAAACATTCATATTAAAGACATAGTTAAATAAAGGTATAGTTAAATAACCAATATCCTCACCGTAACTAATGAATGCTCAATATCGTATAAATAAGCACAACAAAAAAGCCTATCATCGGGTATAGATTCTGCTTTTTTTATTGCCAGCTTATCTTAAACGCATTGAGGCTGTCATAGTTTCGGTTCCTCCTACATCTTTGTTTATATCAATTTATAGTATAACACAACAAGATGATATGTTCAATATAAAAGTTATGGAATGAGACTCATACTTCCAATTCGATGCCAGATTTAAAGGATATGACGAAGTTTTCTTCATAGACTGTAACGCTCTGGATTATCTTCCTTAGTAGCAAGCGATTAGCTTTCACAAAATCTTCTGTTTGTAGTTTTAAAAATTCATCAGGATTTTCTAACTCAACCTCAAAATATTTCATTTTACATTCCCTCATTTCATTTATTGATAAATTGAGTTTGCAAAAAAGAGTGGACAATTTTTGTCTACTCTTAACCTTTAAAATAGTTTTTTTTAATCGATTTGAAGTTGCCTAAATTATTACTTATTCGGTAAAATGAAGTATTGCTTTCAACAGATTTCCTTCAACTACACTTCACTTGATTCAAACAAGGTGGGTACATTTCTATTCCCACAAACTCCTTGTCAATGGAAACAAACACGTACCCACAGGGTAAATGGAAATAGAAACTGATAATTTCTAGCTATCACTTCTACTCATTCCAAAAATTTTCTCACTCTGATACTTACCCACCATAAAGCAAAAAGCCTTGCAATCAAGGCTTTCATTATCCCTTTCGTTCAAAGGTTTCTAAGCTTTTACGAGCAGAGCGACACACTCAGCGGTTCGCTATCTCCGTTCTGTCTGCGTGCTAGCACTTGTCAATCACGGACAGCTATCGCATGGGCGGAAGTAAATGCTAATCTTCGTCGTTTTACTCCTTGACTAGCAAACTTACCGCCTCAACATGGTCTGTCTTGGGAAACGGTGCTCAACAAACGTCAAGCTTTCCGAGAAGCATTTTATGGCTATCAAATTCAAGCGGTCGCAGAAATGACCGATACTGAATTGGAAGACTTGCTGGATAATCCAGCCATCATCCGAAATAGAGCCAAGATTTTTGCTACACGCGCTAACGCCCAAGCCTTTCTACGACTACAGGAAGACCATGGCTCTTTTGATGCCTATCTTTGGTCTTTTGTTGAGGGGAAAACGATTGTTAACGATGTTCCCGATTACCGCCAAGCCCCAGCTAAAACCGCTTTATCTGAGAAATTAGCCAAAGATCTCAAAAAACGAGGCTTCAAGTTCACAGGCCCAGTCGCCGTCTTGTCTTTTCTACAGGCTGCAGGTCTGGTTGATGACCATGAGAATGATTGTGAGTGGAAAAGCGGTCATTAGTATGTACAGGTAACTAGCATATCTGAGAATATAGAAAAAAGCTGAGAAATTTTTCCCAGCTTTTTATATATACTATTAGATTTGTTAGAGTGAAGTCAAAAAAGTGATTCCACCTAAAATAACACCAGCTGAATTTGGAATGATTAGTATCCAATCCTTCTTAGGTTCCTTTGTCCATCCATAAATAACCCAGATTAAGCAAGATATAGCAGCTGATAAAGGTTGAAATGGTTGAGCTTTATTTCCCTGTAAATTAGCGATAATTTGAGGTATGTAGGCAATAAATACTATAATTCCAATAAAGGCACCAATAGAACCTACGATTCGATTAATTTTTTGTTTTGTCATATACACCTCCTTCAAAAGGATATCATAGAAATTAGCGAAATGCAATAAATTCAGATACAAATTGTAACGAAAACGAATACAAAAGCACAAAAATAGAGAAACTATTTATTTTTTGTTATAGTCAAAGCGAATGATTTGCTCCTTTGCATCTACATAGGTGTGAACTCCGAAGGGTACAATTGCTCTTGGAGTTGCGTGGCCGACATTTAGATTATAGATAATCGGGATATTGCTGTCAATAATATCCAATAGTGCCTCTTTATAGTCGTCATAGAAAGTTTCATCCATAGGTTTCCCGACCAAGAGTCCACTGATGACCTTGAATATACCAGTGTTCTTTAAAGTTTGTAACATCTTTTTGAAGTCTTTCGGCTCAGGCTTTTCTTCGCTTGTTTCTAGCAAGAGGATTTTTCCTTCCCAGTCTGATAAGTCAGGGAAAAGTTTGTATTTTTGGCAGAGCTCCGTGCTATCTGCGTATCGAGAATTGTCAAAGATATCATAGAGGGATTCGAGGCAACCACCGAGGATTTTTCCCTCGAATTGGGCATTTCCTTGCAACAACTCAAAATCGGTATTTGCATGACTGACACGAGGTGTTCCCAGAGCCTTGGGACTGAAGTCAGTTCGTTCCTCATACCAGACGTCACTAGGGCGGATTTCTGAGATTCTTCCCGTCTCAATCAATTCTTTAAAGTAGTGAAGGCTATATGGCAACATTTCTTTGTCTAACTCACAAATGTCTGCTAAGAAGGATTGACCATAAAAAGTCTTGATTCCTAGTTTATGCAACATGAGATGGTTCATGGTTGTATCTGAGAAGCCAAGAAAAATCTTCTGTTTGATAACCTTCTGTAGTTGGTCATTTTCAAAAAGGTAGGGCAATAAACGATAGGTATCGTCTCCACCAATGGCGCATAGGATTATGTCGACGCTATCATCAGAAAAGGCATGAATCAAATCCTCTGCACGAGCTTCAGGATGGTCCTTGATAAAGTCTAATCCTTTTAACGAATGGGGCAAAAAGATAGGATTGAGTCCCAGGTCCTTGAGACGTTGGACACCCAAGTCCACTTCGTGTTTGACAAAGTCCTCTCCGATAATGCCACTAGACAAACTAACAACACCAATAGTAGAAATCATATTGTATCCTCCTAGAAATAGATTGATACTCTTCGAAAATCTCTTCAAACCACGTCAGCTTTGCCTTGCCGTACTCAAGTACAGCCTGCGGCTAGCTTCCTAGTTTGCTCTTTGATTTTCATTGAGGATGAGCCTATTTTATCATAAAAGATGAGAGAAAACTATGTGGGATGTCAGAAGAATACTTTTAAATCAAGAAAGTAGTAAAAAAGCAACCGCATCTGCAGTTGCTTTTATCATTCTTCTTAATAGCGTGTTGGTCCTGCACTTGCGCTACGGATGTTCAAGCGTTTCTTGAGATAGAAGCGAAGGGCTAGGAGGACTGCTCCGATAATAGCCAGTGGCAATGGAGCAAGTACTGGGTTAAGGCTAGCTGGTAGGAAGCTTGTCGCAAAGAAGACAAGCAACCAAAGGAACATAGAAGCTAGGATAACTAGTACAGATTTCCAGAAAGGTGGACGTTGACTGCGGTCCATATCTGGTCCATAGTATTGGTAAACAAAGTAGTACATCAAGTAGAAGGCAAATCCACCAACCAGTCCAACTAATAGAAGAGTAATCAAACCATAGCCGAAAGCTTGATCTGCCGCAAAGAAGGTTGTGAGGGCGCTGACGAGGGCAAAGAGGCTAGTGATGAAAAGAGCTGAGTCCATAATCATGAGTTTCGGATCGTCATTTTCCTTTGGATGCTCTTTTTCATATTGTTCCTTGACAGTGAAACTATGAGCCCAGTGGGTCGGTGCGCCATAGAGGGAACGAGCAGTCGTACCCTTGGCTTGCTCCTCAAGGATTTGGGGAATAACTTCCTCAAAAATAGCCTTGATTTCAGCATCTGTTTTTCCATCTTTGATGAATTGTTGGGTAGCAATGTGGACAAACTCTTGGTTTTTCTTAGTTAATTTTTGTAGATCAATCTGAGACATAGGAACTCCTCTTAGAACCATTTTTTATGGATGAGATAGAGAGTGAGCGAGACACTCATAGCAAAGGCGATAAAGACAATTAACCAGAAGGCATTCGGCTCGCCGTTTAGGGGGATTTCATTATCCTTAAAGTTCATCCCGTAGGCAGAAAAGACCATGGTTGGGATGGACATAACGATGGTCACAAGGGCCAAGGTTTTCATGATGTTGTTCTGGTTGTTAGAAATGATAGAGGCAAAGGTCTCTGTCATAGAATGCAAGACGTTTCCATAAATGTCTGCCATCTCGATGGCCTGTTGGGTTTCAATCAGGGTATCTTCAAGCAGGTCTTCGTCCTCAAGGTATTTCTTGATATTGCTGGTGGAGCTGGTTAATTTCTTAATCACACGCTCATTTGTTTTGAGGGAAGCCTTGAAATAGACGATGGTTTTTTCCAATTCCATGAGCTCAATCAACTCTTCATTACGAGTTGATTGATGCAGTTGACTTTCGATTTGCTCACTCTTACGGTCGATTGAACGAAGGGCTGTTAGGTAAAGTTCTGCATTGCGATAGAGAATCTGGAAGATAAAACGAGAACGCATGAAAGTGTAGAAATTACGCAAACGACGGTTGATAAAGACATCAAGGACCGGTAATGGTTCCAAACACGTAGTGATAATGGTTTCCTCAGTGATGATAATACCAAGCGGGATGGTTACGTAGTAGGTGCGATTATTTCTTTCTTCTGTGACCGGCACGTCAACGATAATCAGGGTATACTCGTCTTCAATCGTAATACGAGACATTTCTTCCGCATCGAGCGGTGCTCGAAGATCGGCAATATCGATATCGAAGGCGTTGGCGATTTCGAGTGATTCATTTTGAGTCGGATTGACGAGATTGATCCAAGTACCCGGTTCAAGTGTATCGATCTCTTTAAATTCAGTTGTTGTAGAGAGAAAAACTTGTTTCATATCCCTTATCCTTTCTCATTTTTCAGATTTTTTCACACCGTACTATTATACTACAAAATCGGCCTTTTTCAAAATAAATCTAACAAAAAACCTGTTGCTATTGGATTTTTACTTTGTCTTGAAATGTTGATTTTTAAATTTGCTCCCCTTTTTGCTCCCCCTATAGTGCTTTTAGTGCAGTTTCGTAGAATGATACTGCTTTTTTTGCGTTCTCTTTTGAGAGGTGACTATATATATCCATGGTCATTGATAAAGTGGAATGACCTAGGCGGTACTGGAGTTCCTTGTATGGTATTCCAGAGTTAAGCAAGAGACTAGCGTGAGTGTGACGGAATCCATGAAAGCCAATGTTAGGAACATCAGCACGCTTAAAATGTGTTTGCAATCTTCTTTTAAGTCTTGAACTGCTAGGATACTCATGAATGAAATCAGAAAATACCACGCTTTCACGTTGTCCTATCTTCCAAGCCTCTTTAGTTTGGCGCAGTTTGTACTGCTTTAGCATGCTAACAGTCGCTTGATCTATATCTATATCCCGATAACTAGCCTTAGATTTTGGGCTATTGATTTCTAGATCCCGATTTAGTGTTTTGGTAACATGTACCACGGCATTATCTAAATCTATATCAGACCATGAAAGAGCTAAAGCTTCATTGATACGGCAACCAGTAGCCAATAGGAACTTATAGAGCGTTGTCTCATAGTAGTAACGATATCTATCGCTATTTAAATTATCGAGATAACCAAGAAACTTTTTTAGTTCTTGATTTTCAAAGTGCTTTACTTTTTTCCGCTTTGCTTTCTGAGTGTTACGAGGTAAAACAACATCACGCGCAGGATTGGACGGTATAGCTTGCATGGTTACGCCATACTGTAAGATACGTTTGTTTAAAGCATGTATCTTGTCATAGTGTAGAAAAGCCCCTTTTTCCCCTCTATTGGTCTTGTCAGCAAGTTTGTTGATAATGAACTGGATAAGTGGAGTAGTGAGCTTATCGAGCTTGTAAGCCCCGAAAATGGGCAATATATGATTATCAATTAACTTTCTAACATTGCCTTGAGTGTTTGGCTTAACCGTATTCTTATAACTTTCTAACCAGAGATTGGCTAATTCTTGATAGTTTTTTATGGTGCTAGCCTTTTGTCTAGTACAACCGTCTTTCTGGAAAGTAATTTTTTCTTGATTGGCTTTCTGTTTTACTTCCTTTTGTGTCCGCCCCGTTACCTTAGTTTTGACTTTCTTTCCTGTAACCTGGTCAACTCCTAGATATACATTAGCACGATAGACTTTACTACCGTCTTTTTTTATAACTTCAGTGATCTTCATGATTTAAACCTTTCTAAAATACATCAGCAGGCAAGCCATTATCAAAAAGGTTTTATATCATGCTAGGGCTTCACAGATTGCCCTGTATTCGATTTTAAATGGTCAGACGGTAAATAAATAATACCAGAGTAGGGAACAAGGCGGATATGGGGCTAATATTGCCCACTATTACATATCATCAAAGAGCGAAAGTTGGTTATTATCGGCTTGTTTTTCAAGTTCTTTCTGTTTATTTTTTAACTCTTGTATACTTTCACGAGGAGTAGGGAGATTCTCCGGCATGGTTGTTCCAAGTTCTTTCATGGTATTTCTAATGGTTCGGCCTACGTTGAAATGGGTATCATTTGCGAGATCTTCGCCTTTTATGTTTCTACGTCGTAGAACTTCGTCGGTCTGAGTGGCACGGAATAAATTAGCAGCTAATTCAGCACTCCCCATAAAATCCAGAATATGCTCCCCTTCGTTTAGTTCTTTGAGGTTATGAATATCCTGCATAGTTAGCCCACCATATAACCCCTTGTATCCTGAGTTGTGAAATCGGCCAAAGTTCTTAACGCCAGCATTGCCAGCAGATTCAGATAATGATTTATTGTGATGTTTTATTTCATCACGGATAGCAATGCGTTTCTGATCTTCAGTAAGTTGATTAAAATCATCGTGTAGTTCTTGCTGACGGGTTTTAATAGCAAAATATGATTGCCCTAGTGCAATGACCTCTTTTCTAGGGTCGCCATTTTGGACAATCAAATAGCAGGCATAGCGAGAGAGTTTAATATCTGCAATTTCTCGCGTTCCAAAATTAAGTTGTACAGTTTTGTTGACGTCAACAAAATTGGCAACCACGCGCTTTCCGGAGTTTTCACAGGCTATTTTTGCTTTGTCTATAACTTGGTTAAAGTTACGCCACTCCATATATTCTAGAATGGTTTGTAGTTCTCTGGCGTACCAAAATTCTACTCCATTTTCGTCTATGTGTTTGATATTTTCAAAAGTTAATTCATCGTACTGTTGAAGTTCCATAATAAAGTATCCTTTCTAAAACATTGTAAGTGGTTGACATTTGTTGACATCAACAAAATGCTCAACAATGGGGTTTTTAGTTGAAGCACGAGCGAACCACGAGAAAGCACGCGCTTCAGGATTGTTGAACATTGTGGCGCGTGGGTTAGTCTTTCTTTTCAATATCAATCATTATTTGAATATCTTCATCATTCACTTTGTAATCCTGAGTACCTTCACCAATCCACCAATTTAATGATTTTAAAAATCCATATTCTTCTTTACTAACTTTTCCATATTGATTTTCGAACCAATCGAAATAATTGGATTGAATTTTTGAAATTATTTCACGCTTAATTATTTTAAATAATTCGCCCTTATCATATGGTGCAATGTATTTTTTTAGAAAGCCTATACTATCATCATCAATATCTATGCTAACAGTAAATGAATTATAATCCAAATCATAAAAGTAAGCTGAAATATACCAGATACTAAAATTATCTCCCATTGGGGTATTCATAAAATTAACTTCTAACCCAAAATCACAACTAACTTCAATATCTATATTATCTGCTTGATGCTGATAAAAATCCAAACTCTCTATTTGAGAACTGTTAGGCTTTTCATCTAATTCAAATGATTTTAGAGAAACTTTTATATCTTTATTATCGTATATACTTTCTACTTCGTAATCATAGGGTAAAAAGTCAAAAAAATCCTTTGGTTCTATTTTTAGCGCCAAACAAATTTTATTTAATGTTATGTAATCTATTTTTGTACTGCTGTTATTAACAATTTTAGACAAGGCTGCTGGAGTTATTCCAGTTTTAACTGATAGCCATGCAGCTGTTTTTTCTTTTGTCTTCAAGATATTTGCTAAATTATTTTTTATCACAACCATCCCTCCTTAGATACATTTTACAATTATCTTCTGAAATACACAATAAAAAATTATCGCAAAGAATAATTTTTTTGTTGACAATTTATTTTTTATTGGTTATTATTATTCTATGCGATAATTATTGCATAGAATAATAACGAGAGGGGTTGACGATATGAACAATAATTTTCGTGTCATATTAGCAAAACAACGTAAAAAAGTTAGTGACGTTCACAAGGCAACAGGCATATCAAAAAGCGCACTCATATCACTATACTATGAACGCACAAAGCGCCCAGATATTGAAACCTTGCAAAAGGTAGCCGAGTATCTAGGCGTTACCATTGACGAACTACTTACCGTTGAAGATTAGGAGGGACACCATGAACATTGTTTACATGGACGGCAAGAAAGAGCCGTATACTACAAGCGAGATCATTGCTGAATGCGCTGAGGTTAAACACGATACAGTACAAAGCTTAATAAGAAATCATCAAGAGGATTTTGAAAGCTACGGAATAATCGGATTTGAAATCCGTAAATTAGATGGGCGAGGGCGACCAATGAAAATCTATCGCTTGAATGAGCAACAAGCGACCTTGCTGATCACTTATCTAAAGAATACTGGACCAGTTCGTAAATTCAAAATGAACCTAGTCAAAGCCTTCTTTGAAATGCGTGAGGAACTTTCTAAGTTTCGTATGCAGAGGGCGCTAGAAAAGCCAAAAAGAAAAACCTTGCATGACAGTATTGAGAACTGGGAACAAGCCCCAAAGCACGCGCATAGCACCATGAACAACCTGCTACTAAAAGCAGTAACCGACAGGAACGCTAAGCAGTTAAGGGAAGAACGTGGGGGCTATAACGGTATTGATAGCTTGACCAGTGACGAGCTGGAGCAATACCAGGCATTTGAGGATATGGTAATAGCCATGATTGGCTTGAATATGAGTTATCAGGAAATCAAAGCTATGGCATTCAGAAATAAAAAAACACGCCAGAGAAGCGCGTGATTGCAACAAAAAAGGCTTAGCAATAACCACACCGCAGAGCCTTTCACACTAACACTAAAACGAATTTAACAAAAAGCAGGCAAGCTATTATCAAAGAGGTTTTAGTAAAGATTTATACCTAGATTATAGCATATTTAGGGCAATTTGACCATACGGAGAGCGCCAACTCTTAAAACTGGTACTTTCTCACGCTTTCAATTTGGCGACTCAGAGCGTGAGGATAATCTGGATAGTAAAAGGCATTAAAAAGCCCCACGCTCTCGGTCGGCAAACTTCTGAGCGTGAGGTTAGGAATTACAAGAAAAAATGTATAAGAAACAACCATTCAAAATCCCCACACTCGCCTTCGCCCAACTTTGAGTGTGAGGAACTTCAGTACAAGAAAAAAAGCATTAAAAAGCCATCGTGGCAAGTATAAAAAGATAGAAAAAGAGGTAAAAAACATGACAACAAAAAAAGCAACATCAAGCCAACAAGTTCTATTATCGGCTAAGAAACTAGCAGAATTAGGGAACGAATTAACCGACATCATGAATGTTTTAGAAATGAATAACCTAGCTCTTGAAGGGCTTGAGTTTGCACTACAGAAAGATACAACCACGTTCTTATGGCTTGCTAAAAAATACACTGATACAGCATACGCCCAGAATGAAAAGCTATACGATCGTCTAAATGAAATAGCATTTTTGCTTTTGAACAATGACAACGCTAAAGAGCTGGAGGCAATGCAATGACACTAGACCTAAACAATATGACACAAGCAGAATTTGATAAACAAATGGCTGAAATCAAGGAGAGAAATCCGAACCTCTTCCAGTTTATTGCTGATTTTGTAGATCGAAAAGTAAGCACCGAAGAGGTGGAAGACTTCCTGAAGATGGAGCGAACTGATCAAGTGGACTACATCAAGAACTATAAAGCGAGGGCATGACATGAATGAATTAGATTTGACCAATACACAGGCGGTAATCTCTATGGTGGTACTGATTGGCTTACTGCTTTATCTAAACCACCGAGACCGCAAAAAAAGCGCCCAATTTGAGCGAGAAAACCAACAGACGATAGAAACACCTAGCGAGGATTTAAACCCTGAATATGGGCGATATATCCAGCTTGCAGGGGTAAGAGTTTACGGAGGCACTGAATGAGTCTATCAGAGAATGACAAACGAGTATTAAGACTAATCAAGGTAGGGGCTGAAAACTCCATAACAGGGGCAGAAATCAGCCTGATCACTAAGCTAGCAGAAAGAACCGTGCAAGATATTATCAGCCGTCTAATCACGCGCCATAGTGTTCCTATTGTTGGGGTTCGCCATGGGACATTTAGAGGATATTTTATCCCTGCTAACAAAGAGGAGTTACTGGACGGAGCAAAAGCATTCTATAACCAAGTACAGGAAGAACAGAAACGCCTAACTGTCCTTTTAAATGCTGATTTAGAGAGCTACAAAGAAACCTTGAAGGAGGTGGGCGGATATGTTTAGCCTAAGCCGAGAAAGTGAGCAAGACCTAGCGCATGGCATTCTGGAGGTAGTGGAAAGATACCTGGAAGCGCGTGATACAGTCAAACCACGACTGACAGGTTTAATATCAGCCCAGGAAGTCATGGACGAGTTAGATATAAAATATATGACACTCCAAAAGTGGGAAAAAGCAGGGCTAAGACGATACCAGCCCCCACTAGAAGATACTAGGAAAATCTATTACAAAGTTACGGACATCTGGAAGTTTATGGGGGTGGAGAATGGCAAAAACTAAAATATATTTTTGGCTAAAAATTGATAAGAAATTTTTTGATAATATTTTTATCAAGAGACTAAAAACGGTACCTGGTGGGTACACTATGACGGTGATTTATATTAGGCTCATGCTAGAGAGCTTAGAAAGTGACTGTATTTTATACTATGAGGGTTACTTTGACAATCTCAAGGAAGAGTTAGCCCTAAAATTAGACGTATCGGAAGATGATATAGATATGACCATGGCATACTTTACTAAGTGTGGTCTAATACAAGTTGATGAAGATAAAAACGCAGAACTACCGCAGGCAAAAGCCTTGGTACAGCAGGAAACCAACCAAGCAGCATACATGCGAGAATATCGGAAACAGCAACGAGAACAAAAGGAAAATCTTACAATGTCATCTGACAATCTTACATTGTTAACTACATGTAAGACAGAGATAGAGAAAGAAAAAGAGATAGAGATAGAAGAAGAGATAGAGATAGAAGAAGAGATAGAGAAAAAAACTTCTTCTGCTCCTACTGCTGAAATTTCTAACTATTACCAAAAGCGTATAGGGGTTATGGATGGGCAACAATATCAAATACTGACTGACTATCTCACTCTTGACGGTATGGAGCTAGAGGTTATCAAGATTGCTATAGACAAGGCTGCAGATAACGGCAAGCGATCTTTTAGCTATATCAATTCAATACTCAAGAACTGGAGACAGAATGGTATTAGAACCATGGTACAAGTCGAAGATGAACAGAGACTGTTTCAGCAAAAGAAACAAGGTCAGTCTGACGATGATATTCAAGATCCGTTTATCTACTGACGGAGAGGAGAAACAATGGAATTACTGAATACAGACCAGCTCAATGAAAAAATAAAGGTCACTGATGAGCTTTGCCCAACCCATCAGATTAACCTAGTACAATTCAAAAAGCCAGATGGTTATACATCACCCTACTGCATGGAATGTACTAGGGGGAACATCAAACAGATGGAGCTAGAGGGCATAGAAAAAGCCCTGGGCCATGATCTGGACTCTTCAACCTATGATGTGCTAGCGCGTGAAAGTACGGTATCAAATGAGCTGAGAGAGGCCTCTTTTAGCACTTTCAAAGCCGAGACAAAAGAGGAACACGAGGCCAAGGAGTTTGCTATCAAACAAGCTAAGGAGTACCTAAACGGTATGACAGGAAACACGCTAATTATGGGCAATCCAGGTACTGGAAAAAGTCATTTATGCTATTCTATGGCCAAAGCCATTAACGAGGGCTATAAGTCTAGGAATGAGCCTAAGAGTGTGCTTTTTGTCAGTATTACTGAGATTATCACGCGCATTCAGTCAGGTTGGCAGTATAGACAGAGTGATTTTACAGAGTATGACGCCTTGAAGTTGCTGACCGAGGTTGACTATCTCTTTATTGATGATCTAGGCACAGAAAGCGTTATGAATAGCCGAAAAGATGAGGCTAATAATTGGGTACAGACCTTTCTTTTCAAGGTTTTTGATAAGCGGGAAACAACTATCATCAACACCAACCACAACGGCAAAGAGCTAGCTAGAATCTATAATGATAAGCTAGTCAGTCGAATTGGAAAACGATCAGAGGGGAATGTATATAACATGACAGACATCCAAGACAAGAGGATGAAACGCAATTTTTAGCCAGAGAAAAGGAGGAATCCCATGACAGAACAAATATACTTTGAACAGGCAGATCAGGAACTGGAGGAACTCAACCGTAAACGTGACGATTTTATGGCGGATGCAACACCAGTATGTCTTGAAGATACGCCTAAACTGATTGAACTAGGTGAGAAGCTCCGAACGGAAGACACCAGCATAAACGCCTATGAGTTATACAGACACCCTGAAGCGCGTGCAAAGTTATTCGCCCAAATCGCGGAAGCCTGCTTCTTGCTGATTGCAGATAGTTCACCAGTACCAGTGCAGCCGACACAAGCACAGCGGATACATTTTTGCGAGTACTTGGAAGGACAATTCCAGAATATCATTAAGAAGTTGATTGCAGGAACTGACAAGCAAGTTCTAGAGTCTTTACTTGAAGCTTTGCAACTACCCAAAGAAAAACAAGCTCAATTTGTCCGTGATGTGGTAGTAAGTGGCTTACTCAGTGAAGAATAGTAGCAAAGGGGCATTGCCTCTTTTTGTGGTTTCACTACTACTGAACCCAATAGTTTTGGGTTTTTCCATATAGAGGGAAATAATGAAGCAGTTAGCAATAGAAACAATCACTAAACCAATGAAGCTGAGAGGAATAACTAAGGGTATAGCCGAGTTGGACGGTCAACGTTTAGAAATTGATTTGGATAGTTTAATGATTGATTTTGGTGGAGAGTCATTTGAATTAGACAGAATAGCAGGAACTAAGGGAGGTAATCGATATTTCTTTCTTTGCCCTGATTGTGGGAGACGGTGTAGGTTGCTTTATAAACGGTATTTGTATTTTAGTTGCGGTACTTGTCTAGATATCCACAAGAGTACCCTGAACCGCAGTAAAACGGATTGCCAATATTACTGGGAGCTTGCGCTTAGGGAAGCTAGAAAGGTAGAACCAGGGTGGAGTCCTAGACGTGGTGGATATATGTTTGATGGTTTCCCTGAAAGACCAAAGTATATGAAGCGTGACAGGTATCATAAGCACTATAAGAAGTTTTTGAAGTATACTAAAAAAGGGGATAGATTTTGGATGAATGGTTCGAGATTGTGAGACAATATGAAGTAGTGTGCAATTTACAAAACGAACAAATACTACATATTAGACGGTTTGAATGTTAAAAAAGCTAGATATATCAAGGATTTAAGTAAGTAGAGCGTTCCAAAAAATGGTAAGGTTTTGGTTAGGTAGTGGCAGTAAATATGCCTGACAAATGGCAGGGTTATGTGTGTTGAACTCCGAGCGAACGCCGAGAAAGTGGCTATATTCCCCTATCATTTATCAAGCAGATAAGAGTAATAATAACCCTCCTTAACTCCCTGAGAAACGATAAGCAGATAAGCGAAGTTTTTAGCCCTCTTATTTCGGATTTACTCCTTGCAGAATGACAAGCAGATAAGCAAAGAAATAACTTGCCTTAATTGCTTGCAGAATGACAAGGAAAGAAGAGAAATAAAAACATCCCTTAATTGCTTATCAAACCATAAGGAGATATGGGGGCTATCTCCCTCCCCACGCGCTTCTATGAGCTTCACACCGTCATTGTACATTTTTTCTCACGGGAAAGCATTTGAAGCTAGAGCGAACATAGAGAAAACGAAAAAAAGCCAGCACAGGGCTGACTCCTTTGTGATATTCCGATAAAAATATTATATCATAGAGGAGGCCGAGGCATGACACTAGAGCAGGTAAAAGAAAAACTAGAGGGCGTTAAGTGGATAAACAAGGAGATTAAAGGCTTATATTTGGAATTGGAAGCCCTGGAGTGTGGTATTATCAAAAAGCCAACACTAAGCCATAGCAGGGTGCAGACGAGCAGAGAGAACAAGACTGAGAACAATCTTATAAGTGTTCTAAAACTAAAAGAGGATACGCTTCAGAGGATTGAGCGACTTACTGAAGAGAGAATGGAAATATCTAGGCTGATCGATAAGCTGGCCAATCCGCTTGAGCGTTCTGTTCTAAGATTTTTTTACTTGAATAATCTCGACGCTTGGCAGGTTGCTGAGGAAATAGATAAATCAAAGACTACAGTATATCGAGTAAAGCAGGAAGCTATAGAACACTTGAGCAAGGTGGAAGGAGCGAACTAATGGAGCTGGATAAGTTTAAAACGATGATGAACGTAAGAGAGCGGATAACTTACTTTCTACGTTTCCAGAGGATGGCAGGAAGTGAAAACCAAGTTACGATAGATGAAGAGGCTTGGAAACTTGTCTTACCTGATCAGTGGAATTTGAGCGGTGAGCATGAAAAAGCAATCCGTGAGGGGCTGGAGATATTCGCCCACGACATCAACAGCATAGAGAACAAACGAGCCAGAAAATACTTTATTATCCATTATTGCTATATGAGAAAGAAAACAATGAGTGAATGCGTAGAGATGGCAGGTACTAGCTCCACTAGCTACCACCGATACAAACAGATAGCCGTCTTAAACTTTGCGAGAATCCACCAGAACGGAGAGCTAGAAGCATATAAGTAGGCAAATGTAGGCTGAGGTTTCATATTCGCCCCTTATTTTGCTTTGTTTCGTACTGGACAACTAAAACACCATGGATAAACTAGAAGCTCTCAGAAACGAATCTGGGGGCTTTTGTGAGGTCATAATCTTATAAACCACGCGCTTCATGGTATAATATACCTATCAGCAACCAGCAATAAAAAAAGCACGTTTGACCGTGCTAGTTTCTTGCCTGCTGAACTCGTCAAATCTTAGCCCTTTTGTGGGGCTTTTTTGCTCCCCTTTTTGCGTACTTTGGGGGAGCAAGTAGTAAAAAGTAATATTAGTGATTTTTGTTAAAAAGCGCGTGATATAAGGGTTAGGAAGCCCTAAGGAAACATAAAATAAGAAGTTTTTTATTATACTACAAATTCAGCCTTTTGGGTAATAGAATCTCACTTTTTTTGGTATAATGGTAAGCAATAATGGACTAGAAAGAACAAAGATGCAAGATAAAATTGTCATTCATGGGGCGCGTGCCCATAATTTAAAAAATATTGATGTGGAGATTCCACGAGATAAGCTGGTTGTAGTGACTGGCTTGTCAGGTTCAGGGAAATCCAGTCTGGCCTTTGATACCCTCTATGCGGAGGGACAACGTCGCTATGTGGAGAGTTTGTCAGCCTACGCTCGTCAGTTTTTGGGAAATATGGAGAAGCCTGATGTAGATGCCATTGATGGCCTCAGCCCAGCTATTTCCATCGACCAGAAAACGACTAGCAAAAACCCTCGCTCGACGGTTGGAACAACGACTGAAATCAATGACTATCTGCGTCTCCTCTATGCGCGTGTGGGGACACCTTACTGTATCAACGGGCATGGAGCTATCAAGGCTTCTTCTGTAGAGCAAATCGTGGATAAGGTTTTGGAGTTGCCTGAACGCCAGCGTCTGCAAATTTTAGCTCCAATCATCCGCAAGAAAAAAGGCCAACATAAGAGTGTTATTGAGAAGGTTCAGAAAGACGGTTATGTTCGTGTTCGTGTGGATGGGGAAGTCTATGATGTGACCGAAGTTCCAGAGTTATCTAAGAGCAAGCAACACAATATTGATGTCGTGGTTGACCGTATCGTTATCAAGGAGGGCATTCGTAGTCGTCTCTTTGATTCCATTGAGGCTGCCCTTCGTATCGCAGAAGGATATGTCATTATCGACACCATGGACGATTCGGAGTTGCTCTTCTCTGAGCATTATGCCTGTCCGGTTTGTGGCTTTACTGTTCCAGAGTTAGAGCCACGTCTCTTCTCATTCAATGCTCCTTTTGGCTCTTGTAGTGAGTGTGACGGTTTGGGCATCAAGCTGGAAGTGGATACTGATTTAGTAGTGCCAGATGCCAGCAAAACGCTACGTGAGGGGGCGCTAGCACCTTGGAATCCTATCTCATCTAACTACTATCCAAATATGCTAGAGCAGGCCATGACAGCCTTTGGAGTGGACATGGATACTCCTTTTGAGGACTTGTCAGAAGCAGATAAGGACTTGATTCTTTACGGTTCAGATGGCAAGGAATTCCATTTCCACTATGAGAATGAATTTGGTGGCGTGCGCGATATCGACATTCCTTTTGAGGGAGTTGTCAATAATATCAAGCGTCGCTATCACGAGACAAACAGCGACTACACCCGCACCCAGATGCGCCTCTATATGAATGAGCTGACCTGCGGAACCTGTCACGGCTATCGTCTCAATGACCAGGCCTTGTCTGTCCGTGTTGGTGGTCAGCAAGGGCTACATATCGGAGAAATTTCAGACCTGCCTATCGCAGATCACTTGGAATTAGTCAGTCAGTTGACTCTTTCTGAAAATGAAGCCATCATTGCTCGTCCCATTCTCAAGGAAATCAAGGACCGCTTGACCTTCCTTAATAACGTGGGTCTAAACTATCTGACTCTGTCACGTTCAGCAGGAACCCTTTCAGGTGGGGAAAGTCAGCGTATTCGCTTGGCAACCCAGATTGGTTCTAACTTATCAGGTGTTCTTTATATTCTAGACGAGCCGTCAATCGGTCTTCACCAGAGGGATAATGACCGTCTGATTGCTAGTCTCAAAAAGATGCGCGACTTGGGTAATACACTCATTGTGGTGGAACACGACGAAGATACCATGCGTGAGGCGGATTATCTGATTGACGTTGGTCCCGGTGCCGGTGTTTTTGGTGGGGAGATTGTTGCTGCAGGTACTCCCAAGCAAGTGGCTCGCAACAGCAAGTCTATCACAGGTCAGTACTTGTCAGGCAAACGTGCCATTCCAGTGCCAGACGAGCGCCGTGTGGGAAATGGTCGTTTTATCGAGGTGACAGGAGCGCGTGAGAACAACCTGCAAAATGTCACGGCTCGCTTCCCACTAGGAAAATTCATCGCGGTGACAGGTGTATCAGGTTCAGGGAAATCGACCCTCATCAATAGCATTCTCAAAAAAGCTATTGCTCAGAAGCTCAACCGCAATTCAGACAAGCCTGGTAAATTCAAGACCATTACAGGGATTGAGCATGTAGACCGCTTGATTGATATTGACCAGAGCCCTATCGGACGAACGCCGAGGTCCAACCCAGCTACCTATACGGGAGTTTTTGACGATATACGTGACCTCTTTGCCCAGACAAATGAAGCCAAGATTCGAGGCTACAAGAAGGGGCGTTTCAGTTTCAACGTCAAGGGTGGTCGCTGTGAAGCCTGCTCAGGTGACGGGATCATCAAGATTGAGATGCACTTCTTGCCAGATGTTTATGTGGCTTGTGAAGTTTGCCACGGGACCCGTTACAACAGTGAAACCCTAGAAGTTCACTACAAGGAAAAAAATATCTCGCAGGTCTTGGACATGACTGTTAACGATGCGGTAGAATTTTTCCAACATATTCCGAAAATTCAACGTAAACTTCAGACCATCAAGGATGTGGGACTGGGATATGTAACGCTAGGACAACCAGCTACCACCCTTTCTGGGGGAGAAGCCCAGCGTATGAAGCTGGCTAGTGAACTCCACAAACGATCGACAGGAAAATCTTTCTACATTCTGGATGAGCCGACGACAGGACTCCATACCGAGGATATCGCTCGCTTGCTCAAGGTTTTAGCTCGCTTTGTCGATGATGGCAATACAGTTCTTGTCATTGAGCACAATCTGGATGTTATCAAGACGGCAGACCATATTATTGACTTGGGACCTGAGGGCGGTGTCGGTGGTGGAACCATCATCGCAACAGGAACTCCAGAAGAAGTAGCGGCCAATGAAGCCAGCTACACAGGACAGTATTTGAAAGGAAAGTTACATCATGAATAAACGTGTACAAGCATTTCTAACGAAAATGCAAGAAAAAGAACTAGATGGTATCATTATCAACAACCTTAAAAACGTCTATTATTTGACTGGTTTTTGGGGTTCAAATGGAACAGTTTTTATCAGCCGTGACCGTCAGGTCTTGGTGACAGACTCTCGCTATATCATTGCAGCCAAGCAAGAAACCAGTGGTTTTGAAATCGTAGCAGATCGCGATGAATTGGCTGTCATTGCAGGAATTGTTAAGGATATGGGCTTGTCTCGAATTGGTTTTGAAGATGAGATTTCAGTGTCTTATTACCACCGTATGCAGGCAGCCTTTGAAGGAATTGACTTGCTTCCACAAACTCAGTTTGTCGAAGGTCTTCGAATGATTAAGGATGAAGCGGAGATTGCAGCTATTCGCAAGGCTTGTTCTATCTCAGACCAAGCTTTCCGCGATGCGCTTGACTTTATCAAACCAGGAAAGACTGAAATTGAGATTGCCAACTTCCTTGACTTCCGCATGCGTGAGTTGGGAGCATCTGGCTTGTCTTTTGACACTATCCTAGCTAGCGGTATCAACTCTTCTAAACCCCATGCCCATCCAATGCACAAACCAGTGGAGCTAGGAGAAGCTATTACCATGGACTTCGGTTGCCTTTATGACCACTATGTCAGTGATATGACACGGACTATCTATCTGGGGCATATCAGCGACGAGCAAGCAGAGATTTACAATACAGTTCTAAAAGCCAACCAAGCCTTGATTGACCAGGCTAAGGCAGGATTAGGTTTCCGTGACTTTGACAAAATTCCTCGTGATATTATCATCGAGGCAGGCTATGGCGACTACTTTACCCACGGTATTGGACACGGTATTGGACTGGATATCCATGAGGAACCATACTTTAGCCAGACTTCTACAGAAACTATTAAGGCAGGTATGGCCTTGACAGACGAGCCAGGTATCTATATCGAAGGCAAATATGGTGTTCGTATCGAGGATGATATCCTGATTACAGAGACAGGTTGTGAATTATTGACCCTTGCTCCAAAAGAGTTGATAGTTATTTAAGAGTCAAACAACTCAAATGATTGACTTTTAAATTTTAAAGGTTTATACTGAAAAAGAAGACGGTAGGTGAGGCTACCATAGGGATACGGATGACTACCGCAAAGCAGTGGAGACACTACTCGTTGGTCAACAGTTCTGGTCGCGAAGGCCAAGACTAAGCTCATTACATTGCCCTATGGAGTTAAAGCTTGAACGAAAAAACAGATATTTAGTTTTTTAATCCTGCCATTTTATGGTGGGATTTTCTACTGTTTTAAAACAAAGAAAGGAGACAGACGATGCAAATTGACGACCATCCGGAACCGCACATACACAGCCAATCGCTGATTTGTGTCGTTCTGCCCTTATAAAGTGATTGGTCTCTGTGTATGAAACACATCATTCATACAGATAGGAGAAACCAATGAAAACTACAAAAGAAAGATTAGCAACAGCTATTCAAGTTCCTTTAGACGAGAGTCTAACTTTTTATCATACCAGTTTAAACGGTTTGACAGAGGAACAGGTCGAACAAAATCGTAACCTCTATGGCGAAAACACCATTACCAAAGGCCAAGAAGACAGTATTCTCAAAAAGATTTACGAATCGATTATCAATCCTTTTACAATCATCTTGCTGGTTATCGCCGTGATTTCCTTAGTGACCAATGTCTGGTTGGCAAAACCAGGTCAAGAAGATCCGACGACTTCCATTATCATCGTTGTCCTAGTCCTCATTTCTGGTGGCATACGCTTTGTCCAAGAACTCCGCAGTGATAAGGCTGCGACCAATCTATCAAAAATGATTGTCAACACAGCGACTGTCATTCGTCAAGGAGAAATTCAAGAAGTACCTATCGATGACTTGGTAGTGGGTGACGTGGTTAAATTAAGCGCTGGAGATATGATTCCAGCAGATCTTCTTTTATTTGAGTCGCGCGATTTCTTTGTCCAACAGTCTGGCTTGACAGGTGAAAGTGAATCGGTTGAAAAATTGGCCTTGACCAAGGCAACGGTTCAACAATCTGATAGTCTGCTAGAAGCAGAAGCGCTCGCCTTTATGGGAACCAATGTCTTATCTGGTAGTGCCAAGGCCGTGGTTTTAGCAGTTGGTGATGATACCATGATGGGGGTCATTGAGCAGACTTTGAACACCTATGATGAGCCTACTTCGTTTGAACGGGAGATGAATAGTATTTCGTGGCTCTTGATTCGTTTGATGCTGGTCATGGTGCCCATCGTGTTTCTTTCTAATGGCTTGACAGATGGAGATTGGTTAGAAGCTGGCGTATTTGCTTTGAGTGTTGGTGTTGGATTGACACCTGAGATGCTTCCTATGATTATCACGGCCAGTCTAGCAAAAGGCTCCATCATTATGGCCAAGGAAAAAGTGGTTATCAAGAAACTCAATGCCATACAGGACTTAGGGGCGATTGATATTTTGTGTACAGATAAGACAGGAACTCTAACCCAAGACGAAATTGTCCTTGAATATCCCTTGGACATCCACGGACGCTTGGATTTGACCGTCTTGAGACGAGCTTATCTCAATTCTTATTTTCAAACTGGCTTGAAAAATTTGATGGACAGAGCCATCATCAAACGGACTGAAAAGGAAGCAAAAGAACACGCCCTCTTGCAAAATCTGGCTCAAACTTTTCAAAAAATAGATGAATTGCCCTTTGATTTTGAACGTAGACGGATGAGTGTTATCGTTAAGGATGAACACGAAGTGGTTAGTTTGGTAACTAAGGGTGCCCTAGAGGAAATGCTTGCGATTTCCAGTCATGCGGAATACCAAGGAGTGATTACTCCCTTGACAGATGCTATTAGAGAAGAAATATTAGCAGAAGTCCGACAACTCAATCAACAAGGTTTGCGTGTCTTGGGAGTGGCCTATAAGTCAGGTTTGAGGGAAGGTCATTCCTATACAGTTGATGATGAAGGGGATATGATTCTAACTGGTTATTTAGCCTTTCTAGATCCTCCTAAACCGTCTGCAGCACCAGCAATTAAGGCTCTGTTAGAACATGGGGTTCAAACAAAGATTTTGACGGGAGACAACGAAAAGGTTACCCAAGCAGTCTGTGAAAAGGTTGGTTTGGATATCAATCAGATGCTGTTGGGATCTGAAATTGATCAGATGAGTGATCAAGAATTGGCCCAAGCCGTAGAGGAAGTAACCGTCTTCGCCAAACTTTCTCCTGACCAAAAAGCAAGGATTATTTTGCAATTTAAGGCTAATGGTCATGCTGTCGGCTATATGGGAGATGGGATCAATGATGCCCCTTCCATGAAAGTCTCAGATGTGGGGATTTCTGTTGATACAGCAGTAGATATTGCTAAAGAAACAGCTGATGTTATCCTACTTGATAAGGATCTCATGGTGCTTGAAAAAGGGCTTGTTGAAGGTCGTAAGGTCTATGCTAATATGACCAAATATATCAAAATGACAGTGAGTTCTAATTTTGGAAATATCTTATCCCTATTGGTCTCTGGAATCTTTTTACCCTTTTTACCAATGGCACCAGTCCATTTGATTATCCTAAATCTAGTCTATGATTTATCTTGTATTGCCTTGCCTTTTGACAAGGTGGATAAAGATTTTTTGAGAAATCCACATACCTGGGAAGCCAAGTCCATCACACGTTTCATGGTTTGGATGGGGCCTATTTCTTCTGCCTTTGATATTTTGACCTTCATTTTACTTTATTTTATCATTGTACCCATGACGACAGGTCATGCCTATGTTCATGGAGCAGATTCGGCCGTAGGCTTTATTGTCTTGTTTCAGACAGGTTGGTTTATCGAGTCTATGTGGTCACAAACTATGGTTATCCATATGTTGCGTTCAGCCAAAATTCCCTTTTTACAAAGTCGTCCAGCTTGGCTAGTCCTTGTGACAACTTTATTGGCTGCAGCCTTTGTGACCTTCCTTCCCTACAGTCCTCTCGCAAGCCTTCTTCATCTAACTCCTTTAAAACCGATTTATTTCATCTTTTTACTTTTCATCATTATTTTGTATATGATTAGCGTGACAATTGTGAAAAAAATCTATATCAAGAAATATCAAGAATGGCTGTAAATTTCATTTTGTCAAGAAAAAAGTACGAAAATGACGAAAAAAGTCAAAAAAATTTAAAAATAGGTCGCAAGTCGGATGTTTTTTATGGTATAATAGACTAAACTGATAGTAACATGTAGCGAAAGGGGTAGGTACATGATTAAAATTTATACAGTCTCAAGTTGTACTAGCTGTAAAAAAGCAAAAACCTGGCTCAATGCCCACCAGTTAAGTTATAAAGAACAAAACCTTGGTAAAGAAGGAATTACGAGAGAAGAATTACTGGATATTCTAACCAAAACAGATAACGGAATAGCCAGCATCGTTTCATCTAAAAATCGCTATGCCAAAGCCCTTGGAGTTGATATCGAAGATTTGAGCGTCAATGAAGTCCTCAATCTGATTATGGAAACACCGAGAATTTTAAAGAGCCCAATCCTTGTGGATGAAAAACGCCTGCAAGTTGGCTATAAGGAAGACGATATTCGTGCCTTCCTACCACGCTCTGTCCGTAATGTAGAAAATGCAGAAGCACGTTTGCGTGCAGCTCTATAAACATCAAGGCTGGGAGCAATTCCCAGTCTTATTCTATTTTATACTCTTCAAAAATCTCTTCAAACCGTGTCAACGTCGCCTTGCCGTATGTATGGTTACTGACTTCGTCAGTTCTATCCACAACCTCAAAACAGTGTTTTGAGCTGACTTCGTCAGTTTTATCTGCAACCTCAAAGCTGTGCTTTGAGCAACCTGAGGCTAGTTTCCTAGTTTGCTCTTTGATTTTCATTGAGTATTAATCTCAAAAAGAAAGAAGAAAGAAATGAAAAAAATAGTTCTTGTTAGTCTAGCTTTCCTTTTTGTCCTGGTTGGTTGTGGACAGAAAAAAGAAACTGGACCAGCTACAAAAACAGAAAAGGATACGCTTCAATCAGCATTGCCAGTTATTGAAAATGCTGAGAAGAATACAGTTGTAACCAAGACTTTGGTTTTGCCCAAGTCAGATGATGGTAGCCAGCAAACCCAAACTATTACTTATAAAGACAAGACTTTTTTGAACCTAACCATTCAACAAAAGCGTCCAGTCTCAGATGAGTTGAAGACCTATATTGACCAACATGGTGTGGAAGAAACTCAAAAAGCTCTTCTTGAGGCGGAGGAGAAGGATGAGTCTATCATTGAAGCTCGTAAATTGGCAGGCTTCAAGCTTGAAACCAAATTATTGAGTGCAACCGAACTTCAAACAACGACTAGTTATGATTTTCAAGTTCTGGATGTCAAGAAGGCTTCTCAATTGGAATATCTGAAGAATATTGGCTTGGAAAATCTCTTGAAGAATGAACCAAGCAAATATATTTCAGACAGATTGGCAAATGGCGCGACAGAACAATAGAAAATCCAAATAAATAGACTGCCTGAATTGTAGAAGGTAAGGAATTATGCTATAATGGTACTATTCTAAGGAAAGAGGGTGTTAGAATGGGATTTACTGAAGAAACAGTACGTTTTAAATTGGACGATTCCAATAAAAAAGAAATTAGCGAAACTTTGACTGATGTCTATGCTTCGTTGAACGATAAGGGCTACAACCCAATTAACCAAATCGTAGGTTACGTATTGAGTGGAGACCCTGCCTACGTTCCTCGTTATAATAATGCACGAAATCAAATCCGTAAGTATGAGCGTGATGAAATCGTTGAGGAATTGGTTCGCTACTACCTTAAAGGACAAGGAGTCGATCTATAACCTATGAGAATTATGGGATTGGACGTCGGTTCAAAAACGGTAGGGGTGGCCATTAGCGATCCGCTCGGTTTTACAGCGCAAGGGCTTGAAATCATCCAAATCAATGAGGAGCAAGGCCAATTTGGTTTTGACCGCGTTAAAGAGTTGGTTGATACTTACAAGGTGGAACGATTTGTAGTGGGCTTGCCTAAAAACATGAACAATACAAGTGGACCGCGCGTGGAAGCTAGTCAAGCATACGGAGCCAAGCTAGAAGAGCTTTTTGGTTTACCAGTAGACTATCAAGATGAACGCTTGACAACAGTTGCTGCAGAGCGCATGTTGATTGAACAAGCAGATATCAGCCGTAATAAGCGCAAGAAAGTCATTGATAAGTTAGCAGCTCAGCTGATTTTACAAAATTATTTAGATAGAAAATTTTAATATAAAGGAGAGGCTATGTCACACGATCATAACCACGACCACGAAGAACGTGAATTAATCACACTAGTAGATGAGCAAGGAAATGAAACCTTGTTTGAAATCCTTTTGACCATTGACGGAAAAGAAGAATTTGGTAAAAACTATGTTCTTCTAGTACCAGTTAATGCAGAAGAAGACGAAGACGGACAAGTTGAAATCCAAGCTTACTCATTCATCGAAAACGAAGATGGAACAGAAGGCGAATTGCAACCAATCCCAGAAGACTCAGAAGACGAATGGAACATGATTGAAGAAGTCTTCAATAGTTTTATGGAGGAGTAAAAACGTCCAGTGGACGTTTTTAGCCCTGCGCTAGAAATTAGAAACGCAGGTAGTCTGGGAGACTGTATCAGCCTAGCTCCTTGAAATAAGAGAGAGCTGGTAAGTCCGGGGGACGTTTTAGCCTGACGCTAAAAATAAAGACCATAAGTAAGTCTGGGAGACTGTATCACCCCAACTCCTAGAAATTGGAAGAGTTGGAACATCCAGTGGATGTTTTTAGCCCAAGTTAATATTCATAGTAGCTAGTTATTAGCTAACCAGGTGAGAGGTCGGGACGAAAATCCTGGCCTCGTTTTGTTATCTACGGAATTTTGCTAGGTAATTGATTAGACTTTTGTCAAGGAGATGTGTATGTTTGAAGTAGAAGAATGGCTCCATAGTCGGATTGGTTTGAATTTTCGATCAGGTTTGGGCCGAATGCAACAAGCGGTGGATTTGTTAGGAAATCCCGAGAAGTCTTACCCTATTATCCACGTAACAGGAACTAATGGAAAAGGTTCTACCATTGCTTTTATGAGGGAGTTATTTATGGGACATGGCAAAAAAGTTGCGACCTTTACCTCCCCTCATATCGTCTCTATCAATGATCGAATCTGCCTTAATGGGCAACCTATAGCAGACACAGACTTCATCCGTTTGGCTGAGCAGGTCAAGGAGATGGAAAAAACGCTTCTGCAAACCCATGATCAGTTGTCCTTTTTTGAATTGCTGACCTTGATTGCTTTTCTTTATTTTAGGGAGCAAGAGGTGGACTTGGTTTTACTAGAAGTGGGAATTGGTGGCTTACTTGATACGACCAATGTGGTAACTGGAGAGATTGCTGTCATTACCTCCATCGGACTTGACCATCAGGAGACTCTGGGTGACAGTATAGCAGCAATCGCAGAGCAGAAAGCTGGCATTTTCAAAGCTGGTAAAAAGGCAGTGATTGCTAAGTTGCCTTCAGAAACTAGGCTTGTTTGTCAGAAAAAAGCCGAATCTTTAGCTGTTTCCCTTTATCAGGCAGGCCAGGAATTTTCAATGCTGAATGGGGATTTTTCAAGCTCTTTGGCTAACCTTTCACAGTTGAAAATAGGCTTAGAAGGAGCTTATCAGCAGGAAAATGCGGCCTTGGCGCTACAAACGTTTCTTCTCTTTATGAGAGAAGGAAAGGAAGTTGTTGATGAGCAGGTTGTAAGACAGGCTTTGGAGAAGACCCATTGGGCTGGGCGTTTGGAGCGTATTCGTCCTCAGATTTACTTGGATGGTGCTCATAACCTCCCTGCCTTGACTCGCTTGGTTGAGTTTATTAAAGAAAAAGAGCAGGAAGGATATCATCCTCAAATCCTATTTGGAGCCTTGAAACGTAAGGATTATCAAGGGATGTTAGGTTATCTGACTGAGAATTTGCCTCAGGTGGAACTCAAGGTGACCGGCTTTGACTATCAAGGTTCTCTGGATGAGACAGATGTAACAGGTTACCATGTAATTCCCTCTTACCGAGAATTTATCAGCAGTTTTGAAGAAAGAGCCGATACCAAGGACTTGTTATTCATTACAGGGTCTCTCTATTTTATCTCAGAAGTACGGAGCCACATACTGGGGCATGAGCAGATAAATTGACCTCTCTAGCAAGTCTTAGTCTCTTAGTAGCTTGTTCACAAAGAGTTCAACAGGTTCAACAACCAGCAGCTCAACAGCAAACACAACAAACTCAGCAATCACAACCTGCTGCTTCATCTTCCACAGAAAATACAAACCAGGCAACGACAAGTTCTTCACAAAATACGCCCGAGGCTCAACTAACTAATATTGATGGAACTTATACTGGTCAGGACGAAGGAGACCGCATCACTTTAGTGGTAACTGAAACAACTGGCACCTGGACTCAGGTAGAAACTGACGGGGAACAAGAAATCAAGCAGGTTAGCTTTGACGCTGCTAATCAACGCATGATTATTGGGGATAATGTCAAGATTTATGCAATCAATGGCAACCAGATGATTATCGACGATATGGATAGAGAAGCGTTTGATCGCATCGTTTTATCAAAATAGACTAGGAGGAGACTGGAATTTTCGGTCTCTTTTGCTTTTGCTCAGAAAAATGATTATAAATACTTGCCTTCTACCGAATACCTGAGTTATACTAGTTTTAATTACCTGTTTTTATCATTCAAAATATCAAGGAGGGGATATGAAATATAGAAAATTTCAATTATTGATGTCCAAGTATGGCTTTAGTCTTTCGATTATGCTACTTGAACTTTTTCTTGTTTTTGGTCTCTTTCTCTATTTAGGGCGTATGGCCCCTATTCTATGGGTAATTGTCTTAATTTTTATGAGTATGGCGACTATTGTCGCAATTGTCAATCGTTCAATGACACCTGATAGTAAAGTGATGTGGTTAGTGGTGACTTTTGTTCCTGTTATTGGTCCTTTGCTCTATCTGATGTTTGGTGAAAGACGATTATCCAAAAAAGAAATCAAACAGTTGGACAAACTTGGTTCTATGCATTTTCGGGAGGATAACAGTAAAGCTCTCCGCCAGAAATTGAAGGAAGAGGATAAGGCGGCTTACGGAGTTATCAAATCGTTGTTAAGTATGGATAGTAACGCCGATGTCTATGATCGAACAGACTCACAATTCTTTTCTTCGGGTGAAAGCATGTGGCAATATATGTTGGAAGACCTCAAGAAAGCTGAAAAGTTTATCTTTCTAGAGTACTATATTGTCGAAGAAGGTCTGATGTGGAATAGCATACTAGACATACTAGAGCAAAAGGCAGCTCAGGGTGTAGAGGTCAAGATGCTCTATGATGATATCGGCTGTATGGCGACTTTGCCTGGAGACTATACTATTCAGCTTCGTAGTCGAGGAATTGAAGCACATAAGTTTAACAAGGTGATTCCTCGTTTGACGGTGGCTTACAACAATCGGGACCATCGTAAAATCCTTGTCATAGATGGTCAGGTAGCCTATACAGGAGGCATTAACTTAGCTGATGAGTACATCAACCATGTAGAACGCTTTGGCTACTGGAAGGACAGTGGGATTCGCTTAGATGGCCCTGGTGTCAAGGCTCTAACCCGTCTCTTTTTGATGACTTGGTACATCAATCGTGGGGAAATCAGCGATTTTGACCAGTATCACTTGGAAAATCAGCCTTGTTCTGGCCAAGGGCTCTGCATTCCTTACGGTAGTGGACCCAAGCCCATCTTCCGTACCCAGGTAGGGAAAAAAGTCTATCAAAGTTTGATTAATCAGGCCACTGATTCAGTCTATATTACAACGCCCTATTTGATTATTGACTATGACTTAACAGAGAGTATTAAAAACGCGGCCATGAGGGGTGTCGATGTCCGCATCGTGACTCCTTTCATTCCAGATAAGAAATTAATCCAACTCATCACAAGAGGGGCTTATCCAGATTTGTTGTCAGCAGGAGTAAGGATTTTTGAGTATAGTCCAGGCTTTATCCACAGTAAACAAATCCTAGTGGACAAGGACTTTGCTGCAGTTGGAACCATTAATTTAGATTATAGAAGTTTGCTTCATCACTATGAAGATGCAGTTTTGCTATATAAAACGGCATCAATCACAGAGATTCAAAAAGATTTTGAGGAGATTTTTTCAACATCGCAAGAAATTTTCCCTCATACGATAAAAAATAGCTGGTATCAAAAATTGATTAAGGAAATTGCCCAGTTATTCGCCCCTATCTTATAAGAAATCTAGGACTGAGGACACAAACCAGTCCTATTTTTCTTGTCTTTTACGAATAAGAAGATGTAGGAGGAAAGATGCTGACCCAGAAAGAATTGAACTATATCATGTCATTTAAACAGACACATTTACATCGCTTTAAGGAGATTGAAACCTTTGTGAAACTATGCAAAAAATCACTCAAACAGCCATCGCAAGCTGACAATCCTAGGACTTTTTGATATACTAAGACAGATAAATTGAATAGGAGAAACGATATGAGTGTGTATGGTAGAGTAGAAGAAGTTCATCAGGAGAATCGTGAACCTCTAGAATACCAAATCGAACAAGAATCGCATCATCGTGAATCAAGTCGTCTTCCTTTGGTAAAAATTTTACTATGGAGTACGCTTGTAACAGGAATAACTCTAGGAGTACCGCTATTACTCGACTTAATGAGTGCACAGGAAGTGCAGGATTTTTATGCAGGTTGGGCGCTTCATCAGACAGGGAAAATTTACAGCGACTATTATGGAAGTCAAGGTTTGCTTTATTATTTGCTGACTTACGTGACTCAGGGCGGATTTTTCTTTGCTATCTTTGAGTGGTTAGCCTTGGTAGCAGGAGGATTTTTCCTCTTTCGATCGGCAGACACCTTGACAGAGCAAGGAGATCAAGCTGGACAACTGGTGACTATTTTTTACATGCTGGTTACAGGTCTTGCTTTTGGTGGAGGATATGCGACTCTTTTAGCGCTTCCTTTCTTATTCGCGGCCTTTAGTTTAGTTGCGGCTTACCTAAGCAATCCAAGCCATGATAAGGGATTTGTACGGATTGGGCTGGCTTTGGCAGGCGGATTTTTCTTTGCTCCCTTGGCATCGCTCCTGTTTATTGCAGTAGTGAGTTTAGGTTTGTTGGTCTTTAACCTTGGGCATAGACGCTTTACGCATGGGTTTTATCAGTTTCTTGCAGTGGCTTTAGGTTTTTCACTGGTCTTTTATCCAACTGCCTACTATAGTGTTGCAACAGGAAGTTTTGGGGATGCCATTAGTGGAATTTTGTATCCAATTCATTCCATTCGTTTGACTTCTGTTTCGGCATTGTTAGAAAATGTTTTGTTTTATGGGTTGTTGGCTCTTGGCATGGGAGTTTTGGTTTTTATCTTTTTAGGTCTCTTTCAATCTAAATCCTCTAAACTATATGTCATCTCAGTGCCTGCGAGTTTATTCCTGATTTTAGGTTTGGTAGTGATTTTCTTTACACAGGATCCCCTACATGCATCCCGTTTGATGCTCATTTTCCCTGTCTTTCTTCTGCTTTTAGTGTCCAATATCAAGGGGCAACAGAGTGGTCGTAGCGTTAGAAGAAGACGCAGAGAAGAGCCTGTTAGTCTCTGGCATCGCTATACTAAAGGAAATCTTTACCTACCGATTTTAACTTTGTTATATCTTTTGGCTGTTCCTTTTTTGATGAGGTTTGTCTTTTATCCAGTACCTTATCAAGAACGTGAGCGTCTTGCTGATTTGGTGAAAGAGGAGACAAGTCCGGAAGATGCTATCTATGCATGGGATGATACTGCAACTCTTTATCGTAAGAGTGAGCGCTTGTCGCCATCGGCTATTTTGTCCCCGATGCACTATACAGCAACTGAGGAAAATCGGAATAAGCTACTCAATGACTTGAAAGAAAAACAACCTAAGGTGATTGTGGTGAATGATAAGGTAGCAGTCTGGTCTGAAGCGGAAACAATCTTGAAAGAAAATTACCAACCAGTAAAGATAGATTACTCAGAGTTTAAAGTCTATAAAATTAAATAGCTAAATCAATATCTTGTGTATTTTTAAAAATTTTAGGATTTTTAACACAAGATATTGATTTTTCTTTTTAGAGTGGTATAATACTTTTTAGAAAGAACATTTTAGAAAAGAGCATGCATATGATTGCACTAGAAGAAAAAATTACAATTTTGCCAACTCTCTTCGTCGAGAAACGAGATGGGAGACGTGTTGTATTTGATGTGGACAAGATTGACAAGGCTCTCCACAAGGCGGCAGACAAGGTTATGGATGTGACACCCTTGGTCGAAAAACGCCTCAATGCTCTGACCGAGCGAATTGTCACAGAAATTCATAGTCGCTTTCCAAAGGGGGTTAAGATTTACGAAATTCAAAATATCGTAGAACATGAACTCCTTGAAGCCAAAGAATATGCCTTGGCTGAAGAGTATATCACTTATCGAACACAGAGGGATTTTGAGCGCTCAAAAGCGACAGATATAAACTTTAGTATCCATAAACTTCTCAACAAGGACCAGGCAGTTGTCAATGAAAATGCTAATAAAGACAGCGATGTCTTTAATACCCAGCGTGATTTGACAGCGGGCATCGTTGGAAAATCAATCGGACTGCAAATGCTTCCTAAGCATGTAGCCAATGCCCACCAAAAAGGGGATATCCACTATCACGATTTGGACTACAGTCCCTATACCCCTATGACCAACTGCTGTTTGATTGATTTTAAAGGTATGTTGGAAAATGGTTTTAAGATTGGAAATGCAGAGGTAGAAAGTCCTAAGTCTATCCAGACTGCGACAGCTCAGATTTCCCAAATCATCGCCAACGTTGCTTCTAGCCAGTACGGTGGCTGTTCAGCTGACCGTATCGATGAAGTTTTGGCGCCTTATGCAGAGAAGAACTATCAAAAACACCTCAAAGATGCAGAAGAGTGGGTTTTGCCTGAAAAACGGGAAGATTATGCTTGGAAGAAAACCCAAAAAGACATCTATGATGCCATGCAATCTCTTGAGTATGAAATCAATACTCTCTTCACTTCAAATGGACAAACCCCCTTTACTTCACTAGGTTTTGGTCTAGGGACAAGTCGTTTTGAACGAGAAATTCAAAAAGCTATCTTGACCATCCGAATCAAGGGACTTGGTTCAGAACACCGCACAGCTATCTTCCCTAAACTTATCTTTACACTAAAAAGAGGCCTCAACTTAGAGGAAGGGACTCCAAACTACGACATCAAGCAGTTGGCTCTCGAGTGTGCAACAAAACGGATGTACCCTGATGTCTTGTCCTATGATAAGATTATTGAGTTGACTGGTTCTTTCAAAGTACCTATGGGCTGTCGTTCTTTCCTTCAAGGATGGAAGGATGAGAATGGTGTAGAAGTCAATTCGGGTCGGATGAATCTAGGTGTTGTGACGGTCAATCTTCCTCGTATTGCCCTTGAATCTGAGGGCGACATGAATAAGTTCTGGGAAATCTTCAACGAGCGTATGAATATCGCTGAAGATGCTCTGGTTTACCGTGTCGAACGCACTAAGGAAGCGACACCAGCCAATGCTCCTATCCTTTATCAGTACGGTGCTTTTGGGCATCGTCTAGGTAAAGAAGAGAGTGTTGACCAGCTCTTTAAGAATCGTCGTGCGACAGTTTCGCTGGGCTATATCGGCTTGTATGAAGTAGCGACAGTCTTCTTTGGAAATAGCTGGGAACACAATCCAGAAGCCAAGGAATTCACGCTGGATATCATTCGCGATATGAAGCGCCGTGTAGAAGAGTGGTCTGACCAATATGGCTACCATTTCTCTATCTACTCAACACCATCTGAAAGTTTGACAGATCGTTTCTGCCGACTAGATACAGAAAAGTTCGGCTCTATTCCTGATATTACGGACAAGGAATACTACACCAATTCTTTCCACTACGATGTTCGTAAAAATCCAACACCGTTTGAAAAATTAGACTTTGAGAAAGTCTATCCAGAAGCAGGTGCGTCAGGTGGTTTCATCCATTATTGTGAGTATCCAGTCCTTCAGCAGAATCCTAAAGCCTTGGAAGCTGTCTGGGATTATGCCTATGACCGTGTGGGTTATCTGGGGACTAATACTCCAATTGACCGTTGCTATAAGTGTGACTTTGAAGGGGATTTTGAACCAACTGAGAGAGGATTTGCTTGTCCAAACTGTGGCAATAGCGACCCTAAAACCGTAGATGTGGTCAAACGAACTTGTGGCTACCTAGGCAATCCTCAAGCGCGTCCGATGGTTAATGGACGTCACAAGGAAATCGCTGCGCGTGTCAAACACATGAATGGCTCAACGATTAAAATAGCTGGTCACCAAGTAACCAATTAGAAAGAAATGAAATGGGAAAATATCAATTAGACGATAAGGGGCGTGCGCAAGTGACCCGTTATCACGAGAAACACTCTAAAGGTGGAGCTGTTAAGAAAGAACGTTTGCTCAACCTCAGAGAACAATTTTTAAATAAGAATAAGAAAAAATAAAAGTGAGAGTCAGCTCTCGCTTTTCTCTTAGTGGGAGGTAAAAGGATGGAACTACGCAGACCAAGATTAGCAGATAAAGAAACAGTTTTAGAGATGATGGCAGAGTTTGAAAAGAGCCAATCAGCCCATGATGGTGGATTTTGGGATACAGAGAACTTTGTGTATGAAGAGTGGTTGGAAACAAATATGCAAAAAGAGATGGGAATAAACTTGCCTGAAAATCGTGTTCCTTCTATTCAATTTGTATCATTTGATGATATAGGTCGTGCTCTAGGATTTTTGAATCTGCGATTAAGACTGAATGAGGGTTTACTGAATTATGCTGGCCACATTGGCTACTCCATTCGTCCATCAGAAAGAGGTAAAGGTTATGCTAAAGAGACTCTCCGTCAGGGCTTGCAAGTTGCTAAGGAAAAGAACATCAAGAGAACTCTTGTGACCTGTAGCGTGAATAATCCTGCTAGCAGAGCAGTCATTTTAGCAAATGGTGGGCTCCTTGAGGATGTTCGTAACGGAGTCGAGCGTTATTGGATAGAGGTAGCGAATGAATAATCCAAAATCACAAGAATGGAAAAGCGAGGAACTCAGTCAAGGGCGTATCATCGACTACAAGGCCTTCAACTTTGTAGATGGAGAAGGTGTGCGTAACTCCCTCTATGTATCAGGCTGCATGTTTCACTGCGAGGGATGTTATAATGTTGCGACTTGGTCTTTTAATGCTGGCATTCCCTATACAGCAGAGCTAGAAGAACAGATCATGGCAGACCTTGCCCAGCCCTATGTTCAAGGATTGACCTTGCTAGGAGGGGAGCCCTTCCTCAATACGGGCATTCTCTTACCTCTCGTTAAACGCATTCGAAAGGAATTGCCAGACAAGGACATCTGGTCATGGACGGGCTATACATGGGAAGAAATGATGTTGGAGACACAAGATAAACTGGAACTCTTATCACTGATTGACATTCTGGTTGATGGCCGATACGATCGAACTAAGAGAAATCTCATGCTCCAGTTTCGAGGTTCGTCCAACCAACGAATTATTGATGTGCAAAAATCCCTCACAAGTGGACAAGTAGTGATTTGGGATAAGCTCAATGACGGGAAAGAAAGCTATGAACAGGTGAAGAGAGAATAACTTTCTTCTATAAAAATAGTTAAATAAATGACCTGTCAAAAAAGAAAACAGTTTCATTGTAAAAAAAACGAAAAAATAGCAACAAATCCCTTGCAATCGCAGGGGCTTTGTGTTATTCTATTATGGTGCTGTAAATTACAGCCTTAGCTTTGATGCAAGAGGTTGCGACACGCTCGGTTGCATTGCCACGCAACGCCGCGTCGGTTTTCTTGTGGAGCTAGCCTATTATCTTAAATAGACGAAAAGGAGAAAAAGATGGCAAACAAAAAAATCCGTATCCGTTTGAAAGCTTACGAACACCGTACGCTTGACACAGCGGCTGCAAAAATCGTAGAGTCAGCTACTCGTACAGGTGCACAAGTTGCGGGTCCAATCCCACTTCCAACTGAACGTAGCCTCTACACAATCATTCGTGCGACTCACAAATACAAAGACTCTCGCGAACAATTTGAAATGCGTACACACAAACGTTTGATCGATATCGTTAACCCAACTCAAAAAACAGTTGATGCTTTGATGAAATTGGATCTTCCAAGTGGTGTAAACGTAGAAATCAAACTTTAATCTAAAGCTTGATACCTTGAGCATAAAAAACGCTCGTTAAAAACTTTTTGAATAAAAAATATAGAAAAGGAACTATTTTCTCATGACAAAAGGAATCTTAGGGAAAAAAGTGGGAATGACTCAAATCTTCACTGAAGCTGGCGAATTGATCCCTGTAACAGTTATTGAAGCAACTCCAAACGTTGTTCTTCAAGTTAAAACTGTTGAAACAGACGGATACAACGCTATCCAAGTTGGTTTCGATGACAAACGCGAAGTATTGAGCAACAAACCTGCTAAAGGACATGTAGCGAAAGCTAACACGGCTCCTAAGCGCTTCATTCGTGAATTCAAAAACGTTGAAGGCTTGGAAGTTGGTGCTGAAATTACAGTTGAAACATTCGCAGCTGGGGACGTTGTTGACGTAACTGGTACTTCTAAAGGTAAAGGTTTCCAAGGTGTCATCAAACGCCACGGACAATCACGTGGACCAATGGCTCACGGTTCTCGTTACCACCGTCGTCCAGGTTCTATGGGACCTGTTGCACCTAACCGCGTATTCAAAGGTAAAAACCTTGCAGGACGTATGGGTGGTGACCGCGTAACAATTCAAAACCTTGAAGTTGTACAAGTTGTTCCAGAAAAGAACGTTATCCTTATCAAAGGTAACGTACCAGGTGCTAAGAAATCTCTTATCACTATCAAATCAGCAGTTAAAGCTGGTAAATAATAAGGAAAGGGGAATACAGTCAAAATGGCAAATGTAACATTATTCGACCAAACTGGTAAACAAGCGGGCGAAGTTGTTCTTAACGATGCAATCTTTGGTATCGAACCAAACCAATCTGTTGTGTTTGATGTGATTATCAGCCAACGTGCTAGCCTTCGTCAAGGAACTCACGCAGTTAAAAACCGCTCAGCTGTTTCAGGTGGCGGACGCAAACCATGGCGTCAAAAAGGAACTGGACGTGCTCGTCAAGGTTCTATCCGCTCTCCACAATGGCGTGGTGGTGGAATCGTCTTCGGACCAACTCCACGTAGCTATGCGTACAAACTTCCTCAAAAAGTTCGTCGCCTTGCGCTTAAATCTGTTTACTCAGAAAAAGTTGCTGAAAATAAATTTGTAGCCGTTGATTCTCTTGAATTTACAGCTCCAAAAACTGCTGAATTTGCAAAAGTTCTTGCAGCTTTGAGCATCGATTCTAAAGTCCTTGTTATTCTTGAAGAAGGAAACGAATTCGCAGCTCTCTCAGCTCGTAACCTTCCAAACGTGAAAGTTGCGACTGCTACAACTGCAAGTGTTCTTGACATCGCAAATAGTGACAAACTTCTTGTTACTCAAGCAGCTATCTCTAAAATCGAGGAGGTTCTTGCATAATGAATTTGTATGATGTTATCAAAAAACCTGTCATCACTGAAAGCTCAATGGCTCAACTTGAAGCAGGAAAATATGTATTTGAAGTTGACACTCGTGCACACAAACTTTTGATCAAGCAAGCTGTTGAAGCTGCTTTCGAAGGTGTTAAAGTTGCTAATGTTAACACAATTAACGTAAAACCAAAAGCTAAACGTGTTGGACGTTACACTGGTTTTACTAACAAAACTAAAAAAGCTATCATCACACTTACAGCTGATTCTAAAGCAATCGAGTTGTTTGCTGCTGAAGCTGAATAATCTAAGGAGGAAATATCGTGGGAATTCGTGTTTATAAACCAACAACAAACGGTCGCCGTAATATGACTTCTTTGGATTTCGCTGAAATCACAACAAGCACTCCTGAAAAATCATTGCTTGTTGCATTGAAGAGCAAGGCTGGTCGTAACAACAACGGTCGTATCACAGTTCGTCACCAAGGTGGTGGACACAAACGTTTCTACCGTTTGGTTGACTTCAAACGTAACAAAGACAACGTTGAAGCAGTTGTTAAAACAATCGAGTACGATCCAAACCGTTCTGCAAACATCGCTCTTGTACACTACACTGACGGTGTGAAAGCATACATCATCGCTCCAAAAGGTCTTGAAGTAGGTCAACGTATCGTTTCAGGCCCAGAAGCAGATATCAAAGTCGGAAACGCTCTTCCACTTGCTAACATCCCAGTTGGTACTTTGATCCACAACATCGAGTTGAAACCAGGTCGTGGTGGTGAATTGGTACGTGCTGCTGGAGCATCTGCTCAAGTATTGGGTTCTGAAGGTAAATACGTACTTGTTCGTCTTCAATCAGGTGAAGTTCGTATGATTCTTGGAACTTGCCGTGCTACAGTTGGTGTTGTCGGAAACGAACAACATGGACTTGTAAACCTTGGTAAAGCAGGACGTAGCCGTTGGAAAGGTATCCGCCCAACAGTTCGTGGTTCTGTAATGAACCCTAACGATCACCCACACGGTGGTGGTGAAGGTAAAGCACCAGTTGGTCGTAAAGCACCATCTACTCCATGGGGTAAACCTGCTCTTGGTCTTAAAACTCGTAACAAGAAAGCGAAATCTGACAAACTTATCGTTCGTCGTCGCAACGAGAAATAATATTAAACTAGTCGCTTAAGCAACTAGTAAATCCGCCAGCTCGGTAGCGCTCCAAGTGAGCGCAAGCCGCTGTGGTACAACATTTAAAGGAGAAAATATAAAAATGGGACGCAGTCTTAAAAAAGGACCTTTCGTCGATGAGCATTTGATGAAAAAAGTTGAAGCTCAAGTTAACGACGAAAAGAAAAAAGTTATTAAAACTTGGTCACGTCGTTCAACGATCTTCCCAAGTTTCATTGGTTACACTATTGCAGTTTATGACGGACGTAAACACGTACCTGTTTACATCCAAGAAGACATGGTAGGTCACAAACTTGGTGAATTTGCACCAACTCGTACTTACAAAGGTCACGCTGCAGACGACAAGAAAACACGTAGAAAATAAGGAGAACATAAATGGCAGAAATTACTTCAGCTAAAGCAATGGCTCGTACAGTACGTGTTTCACCTCGTAAATCACGTCTTGTTCTTGATAACATCCGTGGTAAAAGCGTAGCCGATGCAATCGCAATCTTGACATTCACTCCAAACAAAGCTGCTGAAATCATCTTGAAAGTTTTGAACTCAGCTGTAGCTAACGCTGAAAACAACTTTGGTTTGGATAAAGCTAACTTGGTAGTATCTGAAGCATTCGCAAACGAAGGACCAACTATGAAACGTTTCCGTCCACGTGCGAAAGGTTCAGCTTCACCAATCAACAAACGTACAGCTCACATCACTGTAGCTGTTGCAGAAAAATAAGGAGGTAAAATCGTGGGTCAAAAAGTACATCCAATTGGTATGCGTGTCGGCATCATCCGTGATTGGGATGCCAAATGGTATGCTGAAAAAGAATACGCGGATTACCTTCATGAAGATCTTGCAATCCGTAAATTCGTTCAAAAAGAACTTGCTGACGCAGCAGTTTCAACTATCGAAATCGAACGCGCAGTAAACAAAGTTAACGTTTCACTTCACACTGCTAAACCAGGTATGGTTATCGGTAAAGGTGGTGCTAACGTTGATGCACTTCGTGCAAAACTTAACAAATTGACTGGAAAACAAGTACACATCAACATCATCGAAATCAAACAACCTGATTTGGATGCTCACCTTGTAGGTGAAGGAATTGCTCGTCAATTGGAGCAACGTGTTGCTTTCCGTCGTGCACAAAAACAAGCAATCCAACGTGCAATGCGTGCTGGAGCTAAAGGAATCAAAACTCAAGTATCAGGTCGTTTGAACGGTGCAGATATCGCCCGTGCTGAAGGATACTCTGAAGGAACTGTTCCACTTCACACACTTCGTGCAGATATCGATTACGCTTGGGAAGAAGCAGATACTACATACGGTAAACTTGGTGTTAAAGTATGGATCTACCGTGGTGAAGTTCTTCCAGCTCGCAAAAACACTAAAGGAGGTAAATAACCAATGTTAGTACCTAAACGTGTTAAACACCGTCGTGAATTCCGTGGAAAAATGCGCGGTGAAGCAAAAGGTGGAAAAGAAGTAGCATTCGGTGAATACGGTCTTCAAGCTACAACTAGCCACTGGATCACTAACCGCCAAATCGAAGCTGCTCGTATCGCCATGACTCGTTACATGAAACGTGGTGGTAAAGTTTGGATTAAAATCTTCCCACACAAATCATACACTGCTAAAGCTATCGGTGTGCGTATGGGATCTGGTAAAGGGGCACCTGAAGGTTGGGTAGCACCAGTTAAACGTGGTAAAGTGATGTTCGAAATCGCTGGTGTATCTGAAGAGATTGCACGCGAAGCGCTTCGTCTTGCTAGCCACAAATTGCCAGTTAAATGTAAATTCGTAAAACGTGAAGCAGAATAAGGAGAAGGCATGAAACTTAATGAAGTAAAAGAATTTGTTAAAGAACTTCGTGGTCTTTCTCAAGAAGAACTCGCGAAGCGCGAAAACGAATTGAAAAAAGAATTGTTTGAACTTCGTTTCCAAGCTGCTACTGGTCAATTGGAACAAACAGCTCGCTTGAAAGAAGTTAAAAAACAAATCGCTCGTATCAAAACAGTTCAATCTGAAGCGAAATAATAGACTAGGGAAGGAGAAATTTCAATGGAACGCAATAATCGTAAAGTTCTTGTTGGACGTGTTGTATCTGACAAAATGGACAAGACAATCACAGTTGTAGTTGAAACAAAACGTAACCACCCAGTCTATGGTAAACGTATTAACTACTCTAAAAAATACAAAGCTCATGATGAAAACAATGTTGCCAAAGAAGGTGATATCGTACGTATCATGGAAACTCGTCCGCTTTCAGCTACAAAACGTTTCCGTCTTGTAGAAGTTGTTGAAGAAGCGGTCATCATCTAATCAAACCTGAAAGGAGAAAACTGAAATGATTCAAACAGAAACTCGTTTGAAAGTCGCAGACAACAGCGGTGCTCGCGAAATCTTGACTATCAAAGTTCTTGGTGGTTCAGGACGTAAATTTGCAAACATCGGTGATGTTATCGTGGCATCTGTAAAACAAGCTACTCCTGGTGGTGCGGTTAAAAAAGGTGACGTTGTTAAAGCAGTTATCGTTCGTACTAAATCAGGTGCTCGTCGTGCTGATGGTTCATACATCAAATTTGACGAAAACGCAGCAGTTATCATCCGTGAAGACAAAACTCCTCGCGGAACACGTATCTTTGGCCCAGTTGCACGTGAATTGCGTGAAGGTGGCTTCATGAAGATCGTGTCACTTGCTCCAGAAGTACTTTAATTTTTAGAAACAAACTAGTCCCCTAGCTTCAAGCTAGGGTGCCCTTATGGGCGTAAGAAAAATCAAGGAGAAACCTAATGTTTGTAAAAAAAGGCGACAAAGTTCGCGTAATCGCTGGTAAAGATAAGGGAACAGAAGCTGTTGTCCTTACTGCTCTTCCAAAAGTAAACAAAGTTATCGTTGAAGGTGTTAACATCGTTAAGAAACACCAACGTCCAACTAACGAGCTTCCTCAAGGTGGTATCATCGAAAAAGAAGCAGCTATCCATGTATCAAACGTTCAAGTTTTGGACAAAAATGGTGTAGCTGGTCGTGTTGGTTACAAATTTGTAGACGGTAAAAAAGTTCGCTACAACAAAAAATCAGGCGAAGTGCTTGATTAATCACGAAGGAAAGGAGAAGTATAATGGCAAATCGTTTAAAAGAAAAATATCTTAATGAAGTAGTACCTGCTTTGACAGAACAATTCAACTACTCATCAGTGATGGCTGTGCCTAAAGTAGATAAGATCGTTTTGAACATGGGTGTTGGTGAAGCTGTATCAAATGCTAAAAGCCTTGAAAAAGCTGCTGAAGAATTGGCACTTATCTCAGGTCAAAAACCACTTATCACTAAAGCTAAAAAATCAATCGCCGGCTTCCGTCTTCGTGAAGGTGTTGCGATCGGTGCAAAAGTTACCCTTCGTGGTGAACGTATGTACGAATTCTTGGATAAATTGGTTTCAGTTTCACTTCCACGTGTACGTGACTTCCACGGTGTTCCAACAAAATCATTTGATGGACGCGGAAACTACACACTTGGTGTGAAAGAACAATTGATCTTCCCAGAAATCAACTTCGATGACGTTGACAAAACTCGTGGTCTTGACATCGTTATCGTAACAACTGCTAACACTGACGAAGAGTCACGTGCATTGCTTACAGGCCTTGGAATGCCTTTTGCAAAATAATATAGGAGGTAAATCTAATGGCTAAAAAATCAATGATTGCTAAGAACAAACGTCCAGCGAAGTTCTCTACTCAAGCTTATACTCGTTGTGAAAAATGTGGTCGTCCACATTCAGTTTACCGCAAATTTAAACTTTGCCGTGTTTGCTTCCGTGAATTAGCTTACAAAGGACAAATCCCTGGTGTAACAAAAGCATCTTGGTAATTTAAGATATCAAGGGCGTCAAAACTCTAAGTGAAAATAGGAAATTTGACGAAGAAACTGAAGTTTCTAGGAAAGCTTATCTTTTTCACACAGAGTTTAGCCCGGGTTCAGTTGGGCTTGCCAATTTGAACACGAGCTACAGCTTTGACAAAAAAGACCAATTTTCTTTGGAGCATCGCTCCTGCATCAAATTGCCTATTTTTGCTCTTGCTGTTACGCTCTCTGTATCATGTATTAACTAGCAAGTGCAACTTGCAAACTACTAGTAAGAGGAGAAAAACAAAATGGTTATGACTGACCCAATCGCAGACTTCCTAACTCGTATTCGTAACGCTAACCAAGCTAAACACGAAGTACTTGAAGTACCTGCATCAAACATCAAAAAAGGGATTGCTGAAATCCTTAAGCGCGAAGGTTTTGTAAAAAACGTTGAAATCATCGAAGATGACAAACAAGGAATCATCCGTGTATTCCTTAAATACGGACCAAACGGTGAAAAAGTTATCACTAACTTGAAACGTGTTTCTAAACCAGGACTTCGTGTCTACAAAAAACGTGAAGACCTTCCAAAAGTTCTTAATGGACTTGGAATTGCTATCCTTTCAACTTCTGAAGGTTTGCTAACTGATAAAGAAGCACGCCAAAAGAATGTTGGTGGAGAAGTTATCGCTTACGTTTGGTAATATTTAGCTCTCAATTTCTTTGTGATTCTTCGTTATTGTCTCTCGCCTAACCCAAAGTTATGCCTGCGAGACGATGCCTAGATTCACTTTGAAATTGAAACCTAAATGTTCCTTTAAATCGAGAAATCGATTTAACCCCGTGAAAACTGGCCGTTCTGGCCTGACAATTTAACAGGAGAAAATAAACATGTCACGTATTGGTAATAAAGTTATCGTGTTGCCTGCTGGTGTTGAAATCACTAACAATGACAACATTGTAACTGTAAAAGGACCTAAAGGGGAACTTACTCGTGAGTTCTCAAAAGATATTGAAATCCGTGTGGAAGGTACAGAAGTAACTCTTCACCGTCCAAACGATTCAAAAGAAATGAAAACTATCCACGGAACTACTCGTGCCCTTTTGAACAACATGGTTGTTGGTGTATCAGAAGGATTCAAGAAAGAACTTGAAATGCGCGGGGTTGGTTACCGTGCACAACTTCAAGGATCTAAACTTGTTTTGGCTGTTGGTAAATCTCATCCAGACGAAGTTGAAGCTCCAGAAGGAATTACTTTTGAACTTCCAAACCCAACAACAATCGTTGTTAGCGGAATTTCAAAAGAAGTAGTTGGTCAAACAGCTGCTTACGTACGTAGCCTTCGTTCACCAGAACCATATAAAGGTAAAGGTATCCGTTACGTTGGTGAATTCGTTCGCCGTAAAGAAGGTAAAACAGGTAAATAATGTTGAGTGGTTGATTCTCAACCACCAACCTATTTTCCAACTTTGTGCATAGCACACGATTTAAAACTAAAGAGGTGAAAACTGTGATTTCAAAACCAGATAAAAACAAACTCCGCCAAAAACGCCACCGTCGCGTTCGCGGAAAACTCTCTGGAACTGCTGATCGCCCACGTTTGAACGTATTCCGTTCTAATACAGGCATCTACGCTCAAGTGATTGATGACGTAGCGGGTGTAACGCTCGCAAGTGCTTCAACTCTTGATAAAGAAGTTTCAAAAGGAACTAAAACTGAACAAGCCGTTGCTGTCGGTAAACTCGTTGCAGAACGTGCAAACGCTAAAGGTATTTCAGAAGTGGTGTTCGACCGCGGTGGATATCTATATCACGGACGTGTGAAAGCTTTGGCTGATGCAGCTCGTGAAAACGGATTGAAATTCTAATAGGAGGACACTAGAAAATGGCATTTAAAGACAATGCAGTTGAATTAGAAGAACGCGTAGTTGCTGTCAACCGTGTTACAAAAGTTGTTAAAGGTGGACGTCGTCTTCGTTTCGCAGCTCTTGTTGTTGTTGGTGACCACAACGGTCGCGTAGGATTTGGTACTGGTAAAGCTCAAGAAGTTCCAGAAGCAATCCGTAAAGCAGTAGATGATGCTAAGAAAAACTTGATCGAAGTTCCTATGGTTGGAACAACAATCCCACACGAAGTTCTTTCAGAATTCGGTGGAGCTAAAGTATTGTTGAAACCTGCTGTAGAAGGTTCTGGAGTTGCCGCTGGTGGTGCAGTTCGTGCCGTTGTGGAATTGGCAGGTGTGGCAGATATTACATCTAAATCACTTGGTTCTAACACTCCAATCAACATTGTTCGTGCAACTGTTGAAGGTTTGAAACAATTGAAACGCGCTGAAGAAGTTGCTGCCCTTCGTGGTATTTCAGTTTCTGATTTGGCATAAGAAAGGGGATAAAATGGCTCAAATTAAAATTACTTTGACTAAGTCTCCAATCGGACGCATTCCATCACAACGTAAAACTGTTGTAGCACTTGGACTTGGCAAATTGAACAGCTCTGTTATTAAAGAAGATAACGCTGCTATCCGTGGTATGATCACAGCAGTATCTCACTTGGTAACAGTTGAAGAAGTAAACTAATGAATTTTTAGGGGATGTGCACTATACCATCCCCTAAAACTAGATATAGTCATCTATGATGACGTCGTATAGGCGAGTTGATGGGGGAGACAACCTTTTCTCCCTTATCGGCGCTAGCATTTTACAAAAGAGGAGAAAATAAAAATGAAACTTCATGAATTGAAACCTGCAGAAGGTTCTCGTAAAGTACGTAACCGCGTTGGTCGTGGTACTTCATCAGGTAACGGTAAAACATCTGGTCGTGGTCAAAAAGGTCAAAAAGCTCGTAGCGGTGGCGGAGTTCGCCTTGGTTTTGAAGGTGGACAAACTCCATTGTTCCGTCGTCTTCCAAAACGTGGATTCACTAACATCAACGCTAAAGAATACGCAATTGTGAACCTTGACCAATTGAACGTCTTTGAAGATGGTGCTGAAGTTACTCCAGTTGTTCTTATCGAAGCAGGAATTGTTAAAGCTGAAAAATCAGGTATTAAAATTCTTGGTAACGGTGAGTTGACTAAGAAATTGACTGTGAAAGCAGCTAAATTCTCTAAATCAGCTGAAGAAGCTATCACTGCTAAAGGTGGTTCAGTAGAAGTCATCTAAGAGAGGTGACCTATGTTTTTTAAATTATTAAGAGAAGCTCTTAAAGTCAAACAGGTTCGATCAAAAATTTTATTTACAATTTTTATCGTTTTGGTCTTTCGTATCGGGACTAGCATTACAGTTCCTGGTGTGAATGCCAATAGTTTGAATGCTTTAAGTGGATTGTCCTTCTTAAACATGTTGAGCTTGGTATCGGGGAATGCCATGAAAAACTTCTCAGTTTTTGCTCTTGGTGTTAGCCCCTACATTACAGCCTCTATCGTTGTCCAACTCTTGCAAATGGATATTTTACCCAAGTTTGTAGAGTGGGGTAAACAAGGGGAAGTAGGTCGAAGAAAATTGAATCAAGCTACTCGTTATATTGCTCTTGGTCTGGCCTTTGTGCAATCTATCGGGATTACAGCTGGTTTTAATACTTTGGCTGGAGCTCAATTGTTGAAAACAGCTCTTACTCCACAAGTCTTTATCATGATTGGTATCATCTTAACAGCTGGTAGCATGATTGTTACTTGGTTGGGAGAGCAAATTACAGATAAGGGATACGGAAATGGTGTTTCTATGATCATCTTTGCCGGGATTGTTGCCTCAATTCCAGAGATGATTCAGGGCATCTATGTGGACTACTTTGTGAACGTCCCAAGTAGCCGTATCAACTCATCTATAATTTTCGTAATCATTTTGATTATTACTGTATTGTTGATCATTTACTTTACAACTTATGTTCAACAAGCAGAATATAAAATTCCAATCCAATATACTAAGGTTGCACAAGGTGCTCCATCTAGCTCTTACCTTCCATTGAAGGTAAACCCTGCTGGAGTTATCCCTGTTATCTTCGCAAGTTCGATTACTGCAGCGCCTGCGGCTATTCTTCAGTTTTTGAGCGCTACAGGTCATGATTGGGCTTGGGTAAGAACAGCACAAGAAATGTTGGCAACAACTTCACCAACTGGTATTGCTATGTATGCTTTGTTGATTATTCTCTTTACATTCTTCTATACGTTTGTACAGATTAATCCTGAAAAAGCGGCAGAAAACCTTCAAAAGAGTGGTGCCTATATCCACGGAGTTCGTCCTGGTAAAGGTACAGAAGAATATATGTCTAAACTTCTTCGTCGTCTTGCAACTGTTGGTTCCCTCTTCCTTGGTGTGATTTCCATTTTACCGATTGTAGCAAAAGATGTTTTCGGACTTTCAGAAGCAGTTGCTTTTGGAGGAACCAGTCTTTTGATCATTATCTCTACAGGTATTGAAGGAATCAAACAATTGGAAGGTTACCTATTGAAACGTAAGTATGTTGGTTTCATGGACAGAACAGAATAAAAGTATTTACAGAATCAGTAAATGCTGAGGGAGTGGAGGTTTAACTCTAACATTTGTGAGAGTTTGGTCTCCCCTCTTCTATTTTGTTTTTAAATAGGGGTGAAAAGAATTTTTGCTTCTATTTAAAAATAAAATAAGGAGATCAAATCATGAATCTTTTGATTATGGGCTTACCTGGTGCAGGTAAGGGAACTCAAGCAGCAAAAATCGTAGAACAATTCCATGTTGCACATATCTCAACAGGTGATATGTTCCGAGCTGCTATGGCAAATCAAACTGAAATGGGTGTTCTTGCTAAGTCATACATTGACAAGGGTGAATTGGTTCCTGACGAAGTTACAAATGGAATCGTAAAAGAACGTCTTTCACAAGATGATATTAAAGAAACAGGATTCTTGTTGGATGGTTATCCACGTACAATCGAACAAGCTCATGCCTTGGACAAAACATTGGCTGAACTTGGAATTGAACTAGAAGGTGTTATCAACATTGAAGTAAATCCTGACAGCCTCTTGGAACGTTTGAGTGGTCGTATCATCCACCGCGTAACTGGAGAAACTTTCCACAAGGTCTTTAACCCACCAGTTGACTATAAAGAAGAAGATTACTACCAACGTGAAGATGATAAGCCTGAGACAGTGAAACGTCGTTTGGATGTGAATATTGCTCAAGGAGAACCAATCATTGCTCACTACCGTGCCAAAGGTTTGGTTCATGACATCGAAGGTAATCAAGATATCAATGATGTCTTCTCAGATATCGAAAAAGTATTGACAAATTTGAAATAAAGCGTTTTTCACACTTGCAAAAATCCGCTACAAATGTTATACTGAGATAGTCTGACTTATAATTGTTGTCTCTGTGTCTAGAGGCATCGAATCGAAATTTATGGAGGTGCTTTTGCGTGGCAAAAGACGATGTGATTGAAGTTGAAGGCAAAGTAGTTGATACAATGCCGAATGCAATGTTTACGGTTGAACTTGAAAATGGACATCAGATTTTAGCAACAGTTTCTGGTAAAATTCGTAAAAACTATATTCGTATTTTAGCGGGAGATCGTGTTACTGTCGAAATGAGTCCATATGACTTGACACGTGGACGTATCACTTACCGCTTTAAATAATCGAAAAACTTGGAGGGATAAGAAATGAAAGTAAGACCATCGGTCAAACCAATTTGCGAATACTGTAAAGTTATTCGTCGTAATGGTCGTGTTATGGTAATTTGCCCAGCAAATCCAAAACACAAACAACGTCAAGGATAAGATAGAAAGGAGAAAACATGGCTCGTATTGCTGGAGTTGACATTCCAAATGACAAACGCGTAGTAATCTCATTGACTTATGTTTATGGTATCGGACTTGCAACATCTAAGAAAATTTTGGCTGCTGCTGGAATCTCAGAAGATGTTCGTGTACGTGATCTTACATCAGATCAAGAAGATGCTATCCGTCGTGAAGTGGATGCAATCAAAGTTGAAGGTGACCTTCGTCGTGAAGTAAACTTGAACATCAAACGTTTGATGGAAATCGGTTCATACCGTGGTATCCGTCACCGTCGTGGACTTCCTGTCCGTGGACAAAACACTAAAAACAACGCTCGCACTCGTAAAGGTAAAGCTGTTGCGATTGCTGGTAAGAAAAAATAATATAGGAGGTAAAAGTCTTGGCTAAACCAACACGTAAACGTCGTGTGAAAAAGAATATCGAATCTGGTATTGCTCATATTCACGCTACATTTAATAACACTATTGTTATGATTACTGATGTGCATGGTAATGCAATTGCTTGGTCATCAGCTGGTGCTCTTGGTTTCAAAGGTTCTCGTAAATCTACACCATTCGCTGCTCAAATGGCTTCTGAAGCTGCTGCTAAATCTGCACAAGAACACGGTCTTAAATCAGTTGAAGTTACTGTAAAAGGTCCAGGTTCTGGTCGTGAGTCAGCTATTCGTGCGCTTGCTGCCGCTGGTCTTGAAGTAACAGCAATTCGTGATGTGACTCCAGTGCCACACAATGGTGCTCGTCCTCCAAAACGTCGCCGTGTATAATCATCGCATTACACTGCTTTTCGTTTAAGAGGGAGTAACTAAATGATCGAGTTTGAAAAACCAAATATAACAAAAATTGATGAAAATAAAGATTATGGCAAGTTTGTAATCGAACCACTTGAACGTGGCTACGGTACAACTCTTGGTAACTCTCTTCGTCGTGTACTTCTAGCTTCTCTACCAGGAGCAGCTGTGACATCTATCAATATTGATGGTGTGTTACATGAGTTTGACACAGTTCCAGGTGTTCGTGAAGACGTGATGCAAATCATTCTGAACATTAAAGGAATTGCAGTGAAATCGTACGTTGAAGACGAAAAAATCATCGAACTAGATGTTGAAGGTCCTGCTGAAGTAACAGCTGGTGACATTTTGACAGATAGCGATATTGAAATTGTAAATCCAGATCATTATCTCTTTACAATCGGTGAAGGTTCTTCTCTAAAAGCGACTATGACTGTTAACAGTGGTCGTGGATATGTACCTGCTGATGAAAATAAAAAGGATAATGCACCAGTTGGAACACTTGCTGTAGATTCTATTTATACACCAGTTACAAAAGTCAACTATCAAGTGGAACCTGCTCGTGTAGGTAGCAATGATGGATTTGACAAATTAACCCTTGAAATCTTGACAAATGGAACAATTATTCCAGAAGATGCTTTAGGGCTTTCAGCACGTATTTTGACAGAACATCTTGATTTGTTTACAAATCTTACTGAGATTGCTAAGTCAACTGAAGTGATGAAAGAAGCTGATACTGAATCTGACGACCGTATTTTGGATCGTACGATTGAGGAACTGGACTTGTCTGTGCGTTCATACAACTGTTTGAAACGTGCCGGTATCAATACTGTGCATGATTTGACAGAAAAATCTGAAGCAGAGATGATGAAAGTACGAAATCTTGGACGCAAGAGTTTGGAAGAAGTGAAACTCAAACTCATTGATTTGGGTCTTGGATTAAAAGATAAATAAAGGAGGAATACATGGCTTACCGTAAACTAGGACGCACTAGCTCACAACGTAAAGCAATGCTTCGCGATTTGACAACTGACCTTTTGATCAACGAATCAATCGTGACAACTGAAGCTCGTGCTAAAGAAATCCGTAAAACTGTTGAAAAAATGATTACTCTAGGTAAACGTGGTGATTTGCATGCACGTCGTCAAGCAGCTGCTTTCGTACGTAATGAAATCGCATCTGAAAACTATGATGAAGCAACTGACAAGTACACTTCTACTACAGCACTTCAAAAATTGTTCTCAGAAATCGCACCTCGTTATGCTGAACGTAACGGTGGATACACTCGTATCCTTAAAACTGAACCACGTCGTGGTGATGCAGCGCCAATGGCGATCATCGAATTAGTATAAAATCATCAATTTTGTTGAGTGTTATGATGATGGAGTCTTGTGCTCTTAGTCTAGCTCTGGTCTACCGCTAGGATTTCGGTCCTAGCGGGAACACTCATCATAAGTTGGGATAGTAGACGCTTGTTTACGAAATTGTTTTTTGCTTAAGAACAACTTCGTAAGCAGGCGTTTTTGAGTATTTTAGTTAGAATTATGCTATACTATTTGAAAAGAATCCTGTTTAATGTTCAGGTTTCCTATTAAAAGAAGAATTGGAGTTTGCTTATGAAAGCGATTATAACTGTTGTTGGTAAAGATAAATCTGGAATTGTTGCAGGTGTTTCTGGTAAAATTGCAGAATTGGGGTTGAACATAGACGATATCTCTCAAACTGTCTTGGATGAATATTTCACGATGATGGCTGTCGTCTCTAGTGATGAAAAGCAAGATTTTACCTATCTTCGTAATGAATTTGAAGCTTTTGGACAAACTTTGAATGTGAAAATCAATATTCAGAGTGCAGCGATTTTTGAAGCTATGTATAATATCTAGGAGGTGCACATGGATATAAGACAAGTTACTGAAACCATTGCCATGATTGAGGAGCAAAACTTCGATATCAGAACCATTACCATGGGGATTTCCCTTTTGGACTGTATTGATCCAGATATCAATCGTGCTGCGGAGAAAATTTATCAAAAGATTACGAGCAAGGCAGCTAACTTAGTGGCTGTTGGTGACGAAATTGCAGCTGAGTTGGGAATTCCAATCGTTAATAAGCGTGTATCGGTGACTCCTATTTCTCTGATTGGAGCAGCTACAGATGCGACAGACTATGTAGTTCTGGCAAAAGCGCTTGATAAGGCTGCGAAAGAGATTGGAGTGGACTTTATTGGTGGTTTCTCTGCCTTGGTACAAAAAGGGTATCAAAAGGGAGATGAGATTCTCATCAATTCCATTCCTCGCGCTTTGGCTGAAACGGATAAGGTCTGCTCGTCAGTCAATATCGGCTCAACCAAGTCTGGTATCAATATGACGGCTGTCGCAGATATGGGACGTATTATCAAGGAAACGGCTAATCTATCAGATATGGGAGCGGCCAAGTTGGTTGTATTCGCTAATGCTGTTGAGGACAATCCATTTATGGCGGGTGCCTTCCATGGTGTTGGGGAGGCAGATGTTATCATCAATGTCGGAGTTTCCGGTCCTGGTGTGGTGAAACGTGCCTTGGAAAAAGTTCGTGGACAGAGCTTTGATGTAGTAGCAGAAACAGTTAAGAAAACTGCCTTTAAAATCACTCGTATCGGTCAATTGGTTGGTCAGATGGCTAGTGAAAGACTAGGTGTGGAGTTTGGTATTGTGGACTTGAGTTTGGCGCCAACTCCTGCGGTTGGAGATTCTGTAGCACGTGTCCTAGAAGAAATGGGACTAGAAACAGTTGGAACACACGGAACGACGGCTGCTTTAGCTCTCTTGAATGACCAAGTTAAGAAGGGCGGAGTTATGGCTTGCAACCAAGTTGGTGGTTTATCAGGTGCCTTTATCCCCGTTTCTGAGGACGAGGGAATGATTGCTGCAGTGCAAAATGGCTCTCTTAATTTAGAAAAACTAGAAGCCATGACGGCTATCTGTTCTGTTGGTTTGGATATGATTGCCATCCCAGAAGATACTCCTGCTGAAACCATTGCTGCTATGATTGCGGATGAAGCTGCAATTGGTGTTATTAACATGAAGACAACGGCTGTTCGTATCATTCCAAAAGGAAAAGAAGGCGATATGATTGAGTTTGGAGGCCTATTAGGTACTGCACCTGTTATGAAAGTCAATGGGGCTTCGTCTGTTGATTTCATCTCTCGTGGAGGACAAATCCCAGCACCAATTCATAGTTTTAAAAATTAAGAAAAAAGGAGAAATTTTAAGTTCTATTTAAGGTTAGGTGTGTATACTATAATCATTAAATAAAGACCTCCTAATATTATTTGAAACAGATAACTATGATTTAGGTTGAATTTGATTTTCATCTAATATCTTTATTTAATGAACTCCTAAACTTTTTCATAATAATCTCCTGCAAAAGTCGCCTGTATGGGTGGCTTTTGTTTTATCATCCATGATATAATAGAAGCAAACGGAGGACGGAAAATGGTAAAAGTACGATTGTATTTGGTACGTCATGGCAAGACCATGTTTAACACGATTGGTCGCGCGCAAGGTTGGAGCGATACTCCCTTAACAGCTGAAGGTGAGCGAGGGATTCAAGAATTAGGAATCGGTTTGCGAGAATCTGGTTTGCAGTTTGAGCGCGCTTATTCGAGTGATTCTGGGCGCACTATTCAGACAATGGGAATTATCCTTGATGAACTTGGCTTGCAGGGAAAAATCCCTTATCGCATGGACAAGCGTATCAGAGAATGGTGTTTTGGTAGCTTTGACGGAGCCTACGATGGCGATCTTTTCATGGGCATTATCCCTCGTATCTTTAATGTGGACCATGTTCATCAATTGTCTTATGCTGAACTGGCTGAGGGTTTGGTAGAGGTCGATACAGCTGGTTGGGCTGAAGGATGGGAAAAACTCAGTGGCCGAATCAAGGAAGGTTTTGAAGCGATTGCCAAAGAAATGGAAGCGCAAGGTGGGGGCAATGCCCTAGTCGTGAGCCACGGAATGACCATTGGAACCATTGTGTATCTGATTAATGGCATGCATCCGCATGGTCTAGATAATGGTAGCGTGACGATCCTTGAATATGAGGACGGTCAGTTTAGCGTTGAGGTTGTCGGCGACCGTAGTTACCGAGAACTAGGACGTGAGAAGATGGAAGAGACAAACAATCTATAGAAGTTAGCTCCAAGTGTGAGCTAATTTTTTATACTGCTAAATAAGCTGGATTTGCGATTCAGTCTTTCTTGCCATCCAAGTCTAAAAGAACATTTCTCATCTTTCAAATTCCCTCAAAAATGGTATAATAGTAACATCACAAAATTGGAGAGAGACCATGAGTTTTTACAATCATAAAGAAATTGAGCCTAAGTGGCAGGGCTACTGGGCAGAACATCATACATTTAAGACAGGAACAGATGCCTCAAAACCTAAGTTTTATGCACTTGACATGTTCCCTTACCCGTCTGGAGCTGGATTGCACGTAGGACACCCAGAAGGTTATACCGCAACCGATATCCTCAGCCGTTACAAACGTGCGCAAGGCTACAATGTCCTTCACCCAATGGGTTGGGATGCCTTTGGTTTGCCTGCAGAGCAGTATGCTATGGATACTGGTAATGACCCAGCAGAATTTACAGCTGAGAACATTGCTAACTTCAAACGCCAAATCAATGCGCTTGGATTTTCTTATGACTGGGATCGTGAAGTCAATACAACAGATCCAAACTACTACAAGTGGACTCAATGGATTTTCACCAAGCTTTACGAAAAAGGCTTGGCCTATGAAGCGGAAGTACCAGTAAACTGGGTTGAGGAATTGGGAACAGCCATCGCCAACGAAGAAGTTCTTCCAGATGGAACATCTGAGCGTGGAGGTTATCCAGTTGTCCGCAAACCAATGCGCCAATGGATGCTCAAAATCACGGCCTATGCAGAGCGCTTGCTTAATGACTTAGATGCACTTGATTGGCCAGAGTCTATCAAGGACATGCAACGCAACTGGATTGGGAAATCAACTGGTGCCAATGTAACCTTCAAGGTTAAGGGAACTGATAAGGAATTCACTGTCTTTACTACTCGTCCTGATACTCTTTTCGGTGCGACTTTCACCGTTTTGGCTCCTGAGCATGACTTGGTTGACGCCATCACAAGCACAGAGCAAGCAGAAGCAGTAGCAGACTATAAATACCAAGCTAGCCTCAAATCAGACTTGGCTCGTACAGATCTTGCCAAAGAAAAAACTGGTGTTTGGACTGGTGCTTATGCCATCAACCCTGTCAATGGCAAGGAAATTCCAATCTGGATTGCGGATTACGTTCTTGCTAGTTATGGAACAGGTGCGGTAATGGCTGTTCCTGCCCACGACCAACGTGACTGGGAATTTGCCAAACAATTTGACCTTCCAATCGTAGAAGTACTTGAAGGTGGAAATGTAGCAGAAGCTGCCTACACAGAGGATGGTCTTCACGTTAATTCAGACTTCCTAGATGGATTGAATAAAGAAGATGCAATTGCTAAGATTGTGGCTTGGTTGGAAGAAAAAGGCTGTGGACAAGAGAAGGTTACCTACCGTCTCCGCGACTGGCTCTTTAGCCGTCAACGTTATTGGGGTGAGCCGATTCCAATCATTCATTGGGAAGATGGAACTTCAACAGCTGTCCCTGAAAGTGAATTGCCACTTGTCTTGCCTGTAACCAAGGACATCCGCCCTTCAGGTACAGGGGAAAGTCCACTAGCTAACTTGACAGACTGGCTTGAAGTGACTCGTGAAGATGGTGTTAAAGGTCGTCGTGAAACCAACACCATGCCACAATGGGCAGGTTCAAGCTGGTACTACCTCCGCTATATTGATCCACACAATACTGAGAAATTGGCTGATGAGGACCTTCTCAAACAATGGTTGCCAGTAGATATCTACGTTGGTGGTGCAGAGCATGCTGTTCTTCATTTGCTTTACGCTCGTTTCTGGCACAAATTCCTCTATGACCTCGGTGTTGTTCCAACTAAGGAACCATTCCAAAAACTATTTAACCAAGGAATGATTTTGGGAACCAGCTACCGTGACCACCGTGGGGCTCTTGTGGCAACCGACAAGGTTGAAAAACGTGACGGTTCTTTCTTCCATGTGGAAACAGGGGAAGAGTTGGAGCAAGCGCCAGCCAAGATGTCTAAGTCCCTCAAGAACGTAGTTAACCCAGACGATGTGGTGGAACAATACGGTGCCGACACCCTTCGTGTCTATGAAATGTTTATGGGACCACTTGATGCTTCGATTGCTTGGTCAGAAGAAGGTCTGGAAGGAAGCCGTAAGTTCCTTGACCGTGTTTACCGTTTGATTACAAGCAAGGAAATTGTTGCGGAAAACAATGGCGCTCTTGACAAGGTTTACAACGAAACAGTCAAAGCTGTCACAGAGCAAATCGAATCATTGAAATTCAACACAGCTATTGCCCAACTTATGGTCTTTGTCAACGCTGCCAACAAGGAAGACAAACTTTATGTAGACTACGCCAAAGGCTTCGTTCAGTTGATTGCACCATTTGCACCTCACTTGGCAGAAGAACTTTGGCAAACAGTTGCAGCAACAGGTGAATCTATCTCTTATGTAGCTTGGCCAACATGGGACGAAAGTAAATTGGTTGAAGACGAAATCGAAATCGTTGTCCAAATCAAGGGAAAAGTCCGTGCCAAACTCATGGTAGCCAAAGACTTATCACGCGAAGAATTACAAGAAATCGCTTTAGCGGATGAAAAAGTCAAAGCAGAAATTGATGGTAAGGACATCGTGAAAGTGATTGCAGTACCGAATAAATTGGTTAATATCGTTGTGAAATAAGATAGGAATCCTTCAGAGTAGAATCTGGAGGATTTTTTATTTGACAGGAAGTTTCTGTTTTGTTAACATGATTAACAAAGGAAAGAGAGATTATGGATAAAAAAGAATTTATTGCATTTAATAATCGTTTCAATAGATTTATTTTAGCGTTTGACCAGTTAAAAAAAAATCAACATAAAAGTGGTGTTGACAAATCCATTACTTTGAATGAGGTACATTTGATTGTTGTGATTGGGAAAAATCAGCCCTTAAATCTAGTAAAATTATCTGAATTATTAGAAGTTTCGAGAAGTGCAATAACTCAAAGTGTTAGAAGATTGATTCAAAAAAATTTAGTTGTTTTTGATTTTGATCCGAATAATGGGAAAAATAAATATTTGAGATTATCTGAAAAAGGCATCGAAATTTTTAAAATCCATAAGGAGCAACAAGCACATATTGAAAAATCGGTCTTTTCAGTTTTAAACAACTATAGCGAGATGGAACTTCAAACAGTTGTGAAATTGATGGATGATATTGAAAAGGTGTGGGGAGAATTACCGTGGTAAAAGTCGCGGTAAATTTTAAATTTAGTTGTTAAGTGTATTAACAAAAAGGAGAAGGTATGACTGTAAACATTGAACTGATTTCACAAACTGACTTAGCAGATGAATCTTTTTATATTACTATCAATGGTTTAGAACCAAGGACAAGGTATTGTGTAGAAATGCACCTGTCTGATTATTACTGTATAAATGCTCCCTTACTTTTAGATCATGATGTTATGTGGAAATCAACTGCCATTTTTTTATCTGATCAGGACGGTATGATTGATACCTCTCAGACAGCATCTATTTCAGGATCTTATAAAGGCGTTTCAGAAATGGGCTTATTCTTTAATGCGAAGCCGTTAAAGAATAGGAAAAGGAGATTACCTAGTTCTCTTGATAGAATTCCATTGCGAGATTGTTTTGGTGTTGAAATTAAAATCAAGATGGGGAAAGATGTGATCGCGGAGCAAAGTTTCGTAAGGCGTTATATGAATCTGGGAGTAAGATATCAAGATATCTATGATAAGCATTTTCAAGGTCGATTATTTTATGATGAAAAGTTAAGAAGGGCGCCAGCCGTGATTATTGTTAGCGGTAGTGAGGGAAGAATTGAAAAAGCTCAGAATATTGCCCAATTTTTATCTTCAAGAGGCTATATTTGTCTTGCGATAGCTTATTTTGGTTTAGAGGGATTACCCCAAGATTTAGAACGAATTCCAATAGAATGTCTGGAGGAGGCGAAAGATTTTCTATATCATCATCCTCAAGTTGATAATACAAAAATAGGAATATATGGTCGCTCTAAAGGAGCAGAGCTTGTTCTGGCTGGACAAAGTATTTTGGAAGATGTGCAATGTTTGGTACTCAATTCCCCCTCAAATGTAATATTTGAGGGAATAAAGGGAAAATTCAACTCTCATTCATCTTCTTGGACATATTTGCAAAAAGAACTTCCGTATCAAAAATTTCAGTTAGGAGATTATTTGTTAAACAAGTTTTTTGGAAAACATATTCCTGAAGATAGTAGGGCTCAGATTGATGTGAGTAAAATTTCCTCTCCTTTATTATTACTAGGAAGCGATGTTGATGAAATATGGAATGCATCATCCGCGATAGATGATATCATTTCACATTATAAAGGGGAATCCATTTTGTTTAAAAAATACCATGAAACAGGGCATATGTTGACGGTTGCTTATCAACCGAATCATCGTTATCGAAAAGATTGGCGCTTATTAATGAAAGAAAGTGTAGACTCTTGGTTTGCTACGATAAATTTTTTTGATACACATCTGAAAAATTTGTAGATAGTGCTGAACCGTACTATAATAGTCCCAACTAAGATAAAAACACAGTTCTGGTTGGTAGTCCAGTCTACAAAAGCAATTGTTCAAACAAGAGAAATTTGAACTCAAACAGTAAAAACGTAGAGAGAAGTACAAGAGTTACTAGTGACTTTCTCTTTCATAAAATAGAACAGCTCTTCTCGGATAAAAAGAGCTGTTTTTTGCTTGTATTGAAAATTTTTTTCATATATTATTTCCTAATGGATTTACTTGTCGTCAAAAATTTGGCTAATGGAAGTTTCAAATTCAGGACAATACTTACTTGCTTCAAATTCAATCATATCATATTCAGCAATTTCATTTTGATAGAAGGAATTGTGTGTCATGATTTCTAGTTAATTTTTTATTGTTTGATTTGGCGAGAATAATACTACCGATTCTTGAATTTTGCGGCCAGATGCGGTAAAACATCTCTTTTATAGCGCATATTTCAAAATATAACATTTTGTTGTAGGTGTTTTTAAGCTTCATTTAGCAATTAGGTAGGAGAAAAATGGCTGTAGCCTTCTCTACTTTAACTTAACCCTAATCATCTCACCACTTAACATCTCATTTTAACCACTTATCTTAATAGTCGATTTTTCTTTCATTATTTTTGTTAAACTGGTGGGGTAAAGAGGAGGAACTAAATATGATTTTACAAGCTAAACATTTGACTAAACGGTACGGCGATTATATGGCTGTTGACGATATTCAGTTAGAGTTTGAAAAAGGGAGTTTTAATGCTATTTTGGGTCCCAATGGTGCAGGGAAATCAACCACTATTTCCATGTTAATCGGTTTGAAAAAGCCGACACAAGGTCAGATTCGATATGCACCAAATACGAAAATCGGAGTTGTTTTTCAAGCTAGTGTACTGGATGAGATGTTGACAGTTAGAGAAAATCTTACGATTCGTGCTCAACAGTATAAGGAGATTGCAGCAAGTCGTGTGGATGATTTGATCCATCAACTGGGTTTAACTGCTTTCCAGAAGCAACTATATGGGACTTTGTCAGGTGGGCAAAAACGTAGGGTTGATATTGCGCGTGCTCTTCTTTCACAGCCAGATATTCTTTTCTTAGATGAACCAACGACAGGTCTAGATATTCAGACTCGCAAAGTTATTTGGGATTTACTGTCTCGACTACAAAAGGATGAAGGGCTGACTATTATCTTAATGACTCATTATCTGGATGAAGCGGATGAAGCGGATCAGATTTATATCGTTGATCATGGGAAAGTGATTGCGCAAGGTTCTGCGACGGCTATTAAAAGTCAGTATGCATCTAATATTCTAAAAATTCGTTTTAAAGAAGTGAAGGATTTAGAAAAGTTGCTACAGACTGGAATGACAGTAAAGGAAGAAAATGAGTTGGAATATCTTTTTTATCCAAGGACATCACTGGAAGCTATTGAATATTTGGAAAAAGTACGAGAAGAAATTGATTCTTTTGAGTTTCGTCCAGGTACCATGGATGATGCCTTTATTGCACTTACAGGAAGAGAGGTTCGCTAATGTTAGCTTTATTGAAACGGAATTTTATCTTATATTTTCGTAATCGTTCAGGAGTATTTTTCTCATTATTGGGGGCATTGATTTCCTTCCTCCTTTATATCATTTTTTTGCAGAAGAACTTGACGGATGCTTGGTCCCAACTCCCTGATAATACGAACCTTTTAAATAACTGGTTGATGGGTGGGACCTTGGCTGTGACTGGGATTACAACCAGTTTTACGGCTCTTACACAAATGGTACAGGATCGTGAAAATCAAGTGGATCAAGATCTCTTCTTGACAGATTTAGGTATCTGGGGTTTACAGGTGTCCTATCTAATCAGTAGTATTGCCATTTCTTTTGTCATGCAGGTGTTTATGTTTGCTGTTATGGGGCTTTATTTTAAAGAGAGTCCAGTTATCAGTCATTTACCGGAAATTGCTTTGATTATGTTGTTAAGTAGTCTGCTTTCAAGTTTGATAAATATTCTCTTGATTTATCGTTTTCAATCTGTAGATAGTCTTGGCAAACTGGCAACTATAGTGGGAACTGCTTCTGGATTTTTAGTAGGAACTTATGTCCCTATTGGAGTTTTACCTGATTTTGCACAGATTATCATGAAGTGTACCCCTGCAACTTATATTGCTTCTCTTTATCGACAAATTTTAATGAAAGAACCATTAGAGACCGCATTTACAGGAAATAGCAGATTGTTACAGGAATTTCAAGAAAAAATGGGAATCCAAATCAACTGGCAAGAACTATTGACAAAGGAAGAGACATACTTTATAGTGGTTATTATCAGTCTCGTCGCTATTCTTCTTTGGCTTTTATTTGTTAAAGTATTTAGCAAGAGAAAATAAAAGTACATTGGAGAGAAAATGAAGATTCGTTTTGAAATGAAGACAGAGTTTTCAGAAAAGGACCCACATATTGTAATTCAGGCAGCTCAGTTAACCGACCAAGCAAGGGAAGTCATGGAGTATTTAGAACAATTTTCAACGACCAATCAGGTGGTCATTCCTATTCGAACGGATGATCATCTGGTCATGGTGAAGATTGAGGATCTTATTCTAGCAGATATCGATAAGAACTTGTTAACCATTTATACGGTAGATGGGATTTATAAAACTAAGGAAACATTGATAAACTTTCAGAATCGGATTAATCGGCGTAACTTTATACAGATATCACGCCATTCAATTATAAACATTGACCATTTAGAGTCATTATCGGATAGCTTTTCAGGGAACATGATGGCTAAAATGACTCGGGGCATCAAATCTAGTGTGAGTCGGAAATACGTTAAGTCCTTAATGAATTATCTAGGTTTATAGGAGAAAATCATGAAACGATTAATTGATTATTTTGTATCGGGAATGCGTACGGCTTCCTTCTTTTATTTGAGTATGATGGTGTTGACTCAGTTTTATCCAGGTATTACCTATCCTGAACCAATGATAAAAAATATTCTAGCTCTGTTTTTAATGGGTGGAATTATGGGGGTATTGACTTTAATACTTGAAAAGCTAGAGTTTCTTGCTTTTAGTATACGTGTAGGAGTTCATTTATTAGTGACAGCTACTATTTTAGTATTGACCTCTCTATTTTTTGGTTGGGGTTCAGCCTTGTGGAGTCCCTTGCTTTGGTTCTTTTTCTTGTTAATTTATGGATTGATATGGTTGTATCAAATCTGGCAAACTCACAAACTCACCCAACGAATTAATCAAGCCTTAGAGGATAAAAGACAGAAAACGGGTCACTAATATAGTGTTGAGGATGAAGTTTGAAGACAGTGCCAGTTTCCAAAGAGAACAATTTGTGATATAGTATTTTCAGCGTAAAACAAGGAGAAGAAAAATGCCAGTAAACGAATATGGTCAGATGATTGGTGAGTCAATGGAAGGTTATACACCCGGTGCACTGCCTTCTATTGATTTCTTAGAAGGGCGTTATGCTAGGATAGAGGCTCTTTCAGTGGAAAAGCATGCGGAGGATTTATTAGCTGTTTATGGCTCTGATACGCCTCGGGAGATGTGGACCTACCTCTTTCAGGAACCAGTGGCAGACAGAGAGGAACTGGTTACTCTTTTAAATCAGATGTTGGCTCGTAAGGACCGTTTTTACTATGCAATCATAGACAGGTCAACTGGTAAGGCTTTGGGAACTTTTTCTCTCATGCGTATTGACCAGAATAACCGAGTAATAGAAGTGGGAGCTGTCACTTTTTCTCCAAAACTCAGGGGGACACGGATAGGGACAGAAGCCCAGTATCTCTTGGCTTGCTATGTCTTTGAGGAGCTTAACTATCGTCGCTATGAGTGGAAATGCGATACTTTTAACCTGCCATCAAGACGAGCTGCGGAGCGTTTGGGCTTTATTTATGAAGGAACCTTCCGTCAGGCAGTGGTTTATAAGGGACGGACGAGGGATACGGATTGGTTGTCTATGATTGATAAGGACTGGTCCAAAGTCAAATCTCGTTTGGAAGCATGGTTGCGTCCTGAAAATTTTGATAAAAATGGGCAACAATACAAGAGTTTGAGAGAGCTTTAAGAGGTGTTGAGATGATTACTATTAAAAAGCAAGAAATTGTCAAGCTAGAGGATGTTTTGCATCTCTATCAGGCTGTCGGTTGGACAAATTATACAAATCAACCTCAGATGCTGGAGCAGGCCTTGTCTCACTCATTAGCAATTTATCTGGCACTTGATAGTGATACCGTGGTGGGCTTGATTCGTTTGGTTGGAGATGGTTTTTCGTCAGTTTTTGTACAGGATTTGATTGTTTTACCTAGCTATCAGCGCCAAGGAATTGGTAGCTCCTTGATGAAAGAGGCTTTAGAGGATTTTAAAGAGGCTTATCAAGTCCAGCTGGTGACAGACCAGACAGAAAGAACCTTGGGATTCTATCGTTCTATGGGCTTTGAAATCTTATCCACCTATAATTGTATAGGAATGACTTGGATGAATCGAGAAAAATAATAAAACTTGTTTTTCTTAAGCAAAATTTAAGGATGGTCTAGTATTATATAGTCATTAAATAAAGACCTCCTAACTTTATTTAATGAAATCCTAAAACTTTTTTCATCATAATCTCCTAATGAAGCCACCCAATCAGGTGGTTTTTTTCTTGGGTAGGTGATGGTGATAGAATTTTTTTGCAGAATAGTAAAATTTGAGAAAAGTTAAGCTAGTTTTAAGCTTCGTCTTGTATCATATAGTTATTAAGTAAAGACCTCCTAACTTTATTTAATAAAATCCTAAACTTTTCTTTTTCATAATAATCTCCCTTGACTCCACCCAATCAGGTGGAGTTTTTTGGCTCTATTTCAGGCTTTTGGAGACTATTCTAAAAATCATTTTTCGATATTTTTTGATATTTTTCGGATTTTGGTCGGGGAATTGGCGGGGACTTTTTGAGATTTTGTCGGGGATTTTTTAGCGAATATGACTAAGAAATAGGTCTGTTGTCGCTTCAGCAAGTTCAACCTCACTTTGAATTTAAGTGACTGTTAATTGAAGGACTAGAACTACTGTAATAATGCTCTTGGTTGTCAAGGAGTGAGTCATCATATTGTTGTACAGAGGTTAAGGCTTGAAAAGCCGAGGATATAAATCTTTGACAAAATTTGTGAACTGTGGGATAATAAAAAGGAATTGAGTACTAGTTCTATATCATAGGCTAGAAAAGACCCCAAGCTCACGACCAAATAAGCTTGGGGTCTTTTTGACACTATTTGTCCTCGTTTAGCCATTTATCGACTAATCTAAGAACGACACCGACCACAATTGGTCCGATGATAGTTTTGAGTACTAATTCCATCATGGGCTATCTCACCTCCTTTCGTAGGCGGTGTAGCAGTGCCGTATAATATTATACCACATAAGTGCTAAACTCAGGAGTCACCCAATCGGGTGGCTTTTTTGTTTGTGGCTTGGATTTTTGATATAATAGAGCCATGAGTAGAATTTTAGATAATGAGATAATGGGGGATGAGGAGTTAGTGGAACGCACGCTCCGTCCTCAGTATTTACGTGAATATATTGGGCAGGATAAAGTCAAGGACCAGCTTCAAATCTTTATCGAAGCTGCCAAAATGCGGGATGAAGCACTGGATCATGTGCTCTTATTTGGCCCTCCAGGCTTGGGAAAAACGACCATGGCTTTTGTTATTGCCAACGAACTAGGTGTCAATCTCAAGCAGACTTCGGGTCCAGTCATTGAAAAAGCCGGTGATCTGGTAGCGATTTTGAATGATTTAGAGCCTGGGGATGTCCTTTTTATTGATGAGATTCATCGCTTGCCCATGTCAGTGGAAGAGGTGCTTTATAGTGCCATGGAGGACTTCTACATCGATATCATGATTGGGGCTGGTGAAGGTAGTCGTAGTGTTCATTTGGAGTTGCCACCTTTTACCTTGATTGGTGCGACGACTCGGGCTGGTATGCTCTCAAATCCGCTACGGGCACGTTTTGGGATTACGGGGCATATGGAGTATTATGCCCATGCTGACTTGACAGAAATTGTCGAGCGGACGGCGGATATTTTTGAGATGGAAATCACCCATGAGGCGGCATCTGAGTTGGCTCTACGTAGTCGTGGGACTCCTCGTATTGCCAATCGTCTTCTCAAGCGAGTGCGCGATTTTGCCCAGATAATGGGGAATGGGGTTATCGATGATGTTATTACCGATAAGGCTTTGACCATGCTGGATGTTGACCATGAAGGTTTGGACTATGTGGACCAAAAAATCCTTCGCACCATGATTGAGATGTATGGTGGTGGTCCTGTCGGATTAGGAACTCTTTCTGTTAATATTGCCGAGGAGCGCGAGACTGTCGAAGACATGTATGAACCTTACTTGATTCAAAAAGGCTTTATCATGCGGACGCGGTCTGGACGGGTGGCGACTGCTAAGGCATATGAGCATTTAGGTTATGAATACAGTGAAAAATAATCAAAAAATATTAAACGCTTTTGGAGAAAATCCAGATATGATGGCTATTCTGACGATCATCCGAAACCTTGGTCTGAAAGACTCGTGGTTGGCAGCAGGTTCTGTCAGAAACTTTATTTGGAATCTCTTGTCAGACAAATCCCCTTTTGACTGTGAAACAGATGTGGATGTAATTTTCTTTGATCCAGATATTTCTTATGAGGAAACCTTGTCTCTAGAGAAAAAGCTACGAGAGGACTTTCCTCAGTACCAATGGGAATTGAAAAATCAGGTCTATATGCACCAGCATAGCCCTCATACTGTTCCCTATACCAGTTCTCGTGATGCTATGAGTAAGTATCCAGAACGGTGTACGGCGCTTGGACTGCGCTTGAATGAAGAATCCGATTTTGAACTCTTTGCACCTTATGGTTTAGAGGATATTTTGAATTTTCAAGTTCAACCAACTCCTCATTTTTTAGATAATGAAGACCGAATGAAGCTCTATCAAAAACGATTATCCAAGAAAAATTGGCAGGAGAAATGGAAAAATTTGATTTTTAAAAATACTTAAGGAAACTTTAAGCTAGGAAGTGTATACTAAGTCCATAAGTTAAGAAGACCTTAACTTAAACTCCTAAAACTTTTTCATAATAATCTCCCTATAAAAAATAGAGTCGCCCAATCAGGCGGCTTATTTTTTTGGAAATGGGCTTTGTGCCTGAGAATAATACTCAATGAAAATCAAAGAGCAAACTAGGAAGCTAACCGCAGGTTGCTCAAAACACTGTTTTGAGGTTGCAGATAGAGCTGACGTGGTTTGAATTTGATTTTCGAAGAGTATAAATAGCTTAGTGATAGAAGAAAATAGGGAAATATGGTATAATGAAACGATAGATTTTTAAATAGGAATAAGATCATGTTTGGATTTTTTAAGAAAGATAAGGCTGTGGAAGTAGAGGTTCCGGCACAGGTTCCTGCTCATATCGGCATCATCATGGATGGCAATGGCCGTTGGGCTAAAAAACGTATGCAACCGCGAGTCTTCGGACACAAGGCGGGTATGGAAGCATTGCAAACTGTGACCAAGGCAGCCAACAAACTGGGCGTAAAGGTTATTACGGTCTATGCTTTTTCTACGGAAAATTGGACCCGTCCAGATCAGGAAGTCAAGTTTATCATGAACTTGCCAGTAGAGTTTTATGATAATTATGTCCCGGAATTGCATGCGAATAATGTTAAGATTCAAATGATTGGGGAAACGGACCGCCTGCCTAAGCAAACCTTTGAAGCTCTGACTAAAGCTGAGGAATTGACTAAGAACAACACAGGTTTGATTCTTAATTTTGCCCTCAACTATGGTGGACGTGCTGAGATTACACAGGCTCTTAAGTTGATTTCCCAGGATGTGTTAGATGCTAAAATCAACCCAGGTGACATCACAGAAGAATTGATTGGTAACTATCTCTTTACCCAGCATTTGCCTAAGGACTTACGAGACCCAGACTTGATTATCCGTACTAGTGGAGAATTGCGTTTGAGCAATTTCCTTCCATGGCAGGGCGCCTATAGTGAGCTCTATTTTACGGACACCTTGTGGCCTGATTTTGACGAGATAGCCTTGCAGGAAGCCATTCTTGCTTACAATCGTCGTCATCGCCGATTTGGAGGAGTTTAGGAGGAAATATGACACAGGATTTACAAAAAAGAACCTTGTTTGCAGGGATTGCCCTGGCTATTTTCCTACCAATTTTAATGATTGGGGGACTCTTGTTTCAGATTGCAATTGGAATTATAGCCATGCTAGCAATGCATGAACTTTTGAAGATGAGAGGTCTAGAGACCATGACGATGGAGGGCCTTTTGACCCTCTTTGCAACCTTTGCCTTGACCATTCCCTTAGAGAATTACCTGACTTTTTTACCAGTTGATGGGAATGTGGTTGCTTATAGTGTTTTGATTTCAATCATGTTAGGAACGACCGTTTTTAGCAAGTCTTATACGATTGAGGATGCTGTTTTCCCTCTGGCTATGAGCTTTTACGTGGGATTTGGTTTTAATGCTTTACTAGATGCTCGTGTTGCAGGTTTAGATAAGGCGCTCTTGGCCTTGTGTATCGTCTGGGCGACCGACAGTGGTGCCTATCTTGTAGGAATGAACTATGGTAAACGAAAATTAGCTCCGACAGTTTCTCCAAATAAAACCTTTGAGGGTGCCTTGGGTGGTATTTTAGGTGCGATTTTAGTAACCATCATCTTTATGATGTTTGACAGTACAGTTGCTCTTCCGTATGGAATTTACAAGATGTCAGTCTTTGCTATTTTCTTTAGCATTGCTGGACAATTTGGTGATTTACTAGAAAGTTCGATTAAGCGTCACTTTGGTGTCAAGGATTCTGGGAAATTTATCCCTGGACATGGTGGTATTTTGGATCGTTTCGATAGTATGTTGCTTGTATTTCCAATTATGCACTTATTTGGACTCTTTTAATCAAAAGACGGAGGAAATACTATGCTCGGAATTTTAACCTTTATTCTGGTTTTCGGGATTATTGTGGTGGTGCACGAGTTCGGCCACTTCTACTTTGCCAAGAAATCAGGAATTCTAGTGCGTGAATTTGCCATCGGTATGGGACCCAAAATCTTTGCTCACATTGGCAAGGATGGGACAGCCTATACCATTCGAATCTTGCCTCTGGGTGGCTATGTCCGCATGGCCGGTTGGAGTGATGATACAACTGAAATCAAGACAGGAACTCCTGTCAGTTTGACACTTGCTGAGGACGGTAAGGTTAAACGTATCAATCTTTCAGGTAAAAAATTGGATCAAACAGCTCTTCCTATGCAGGTGACCCAGTTTGATTTTGAAGACAAGCTTTTTATCAAGGGCTTGGTTCTGGAAGAAGAAAAAACATTTGCAGTGGATCACAATGCAACGGTTGTGGAAGCAGATGGAACGGAGGTTCGGATTGCACCTTTAGATGTTCAATATCAAAATGCGACTATCTGGGGCAAACTGATTACCAACTTTGCAGGACCTATGAACAACTTTATCTTAGGTATTGTTGTTTTCTGGATTTTAATTTTCATGCAGGGTGGTGTCAGAGATGTTGATACTAACCAGTTCCATGTCATGCCTCAAGGGGCCTTGGCTAAGGTAGGAGTGCCAGAAACAGCTCAGATTACCAAGATTGGTTCACATGAGATTAGCAACTGGGAAAGCTTGATCCAGGCTGTGGAAACAGAAACCAAAGATAAGACGACCCCAAGTTTGGATGTGACTATTTCTGAAAAGGGGAGTGACAAACAAGTAACGGTTACTCCCGAAGAAAATCAAGGTCGATATCTTCTAGGTGTTCAACCGGGGATTAAGTCAGATTTTCTATCCATGTTTGTAGGTGGTTTTACAACTGCTGCTGACTCAGCTCTCCGAATTCTATCAGCTCTGAAAAATCTGATTTTCCAACCGGATTTGAACAAGCTAGGTGGACCTGTTGCCATCTTTAAGGCAAGTAGTGATGCTGCTAAAAATGGAATTGAGAACGTCTTGTACTTCTTGGCAATAATTTCCATTAATATCGGGATTTTTAATCTTATTCCGATTCCAGCATTGGATGGTGGTAAGATTGTGCTCAATATCCTGGAAGCCATTCGCCGCAAACCATTGAAACAAGAAATTGAAACCTATGTCACCTTGGCCGGAGTGGTCATCATGGTTGTCTTGATGATTGCTGTGACTTGGAATGACATCATGCGACTCTTTTTTAGATAATCGAGGAATATTATGAAACAAAGTAAAATGCCTATCCCAACGCTTCGCGAAATGCCAAGCGATGCTCAAGTTATCAGCCATGCTCTTATGTTGCGAGCTGGTTATGTTCGTCAAGTCTCAGCAGGTGTTTATTCTTACTTACCACTTGCCAACCGTGTGATTGAAAAAGCCAAAAACATCATGCGCCAAGAATTCGACAAGATTGGTGCCGTTGAGATGTTGGCTCCTGCCCTTCTCAGTGCAGAGTTGTGGCGCGAATCAGGTCGTTATGAAACTTATGGTGAAGACCTTTACAAACTAAAAAACCGTGAAAAATCAGACTTCATTCTAGGTCCAACTCACGAAGAAACCTTTACAGCTATTGTCCGTGATTCTGTTAAGTCTTACAAGCAATTGCCACTTAACCTTTACCAAATCCAGCCTAAGTATCGTGATGAAAAACGCCCACGTAATGGACTTCTCCGTACACGTGAGTTTATCATGAAGGATGCTTACAGTTTCCACGCTAACTATGATAGCTTGGACAGTGTTTACGATGAGTACAAGGCTGCTTATGAGCGTATTTTCACTCGTAGTGGTTTAGACTTCAAGGCTATCATCGGTGACGGTGGAGCCATGGGTGGTAAGGACAGCCAAGAATTTATGGCCATTACACCTGCTCGTACAGACCTTGATCGCTGGGTTGTCTTGGACAAGTCAGTTGCCTCATTTGACGAAATTCCTGCAGAAGTGCAAGAAGAAATCAAGGCAGAATTGCTCAAATGGATGGTTTCTGGTGAAGATACCATTGCTTACTCAAGTGAATCTAGCTATGCGGCTAACTTGGAAATGGCAACAAACGAGTACAAACCAAGCAACCGTGTTGTCGCTGAAGAAGAAGTGACTCGTGTTGCAACACCAGATGTTAAATCAATTGATGAAGTTGCAGCCTTCCTCAATGTTCCAGAAGAACAAACGATCAAAACCCTCTTCTACATGGCAGATGGTGAACTTGTTGCGGCCCTTCTAGTTGGAAATGACCAACTCAACGAAGTTAAGTTGAAAAACCATTTGGGAGCAGATTTCTTTGACGTTGCTAGTGAAGAAGAAGTGGCGAATCTTGTTCAAGCAGGGTTCGGTTCACTTGGACCAGTTGGTTTGCCAGAGAATATTAAAATCATCGCAGACCGTAAGGTGCAAGATGTTCGCAATGCAGTGGTCGGTGCTAACGAAGATGGCTACCACTTGACTGGTGTGAATCCAGGTCGTGATTTTACTGCAGAATATGTGGATATCCGTGAAGTTCGTGAGGGTGAAATTTCTCCAGACGGACAAGGTGTCCTTAACTTTGCGCGTGGTATCGAAATTGGTCACATCTTTAAACTCGGCACTCGCTATTCAGCAAGCATGGGAGCAGATGTTTTGGATGAAAATGGTCGCGCTGTGCCAATCATCATGGGATGTTACGGTATCGGTGTTAGCCGTCTCCTTTCAGCAGTGATGGAGCAACACGCTCGCCTCTTTGTTAACAAAACGCCAAAAGGTGAATACCGTTACGCTTGGGGAATCAACTTCCCTAAAGAATTGGCGCCATTTGATGTTCACTTGATCACTGTCAATGTCAAGGACGAAGAAGCGCAAGTCTTGACAGAAAAACTTGAAGCAAGCTTGATGGGAGCAGGTTACGAAGTCTTGACGGATGACCGTAACGAACGTGTCGGAGTCAAATTCAGTGATAGCGACTTGATTGGATTGCCGATCCGTATTACTGTTGGTAAAAAAGCGGCCGATGGCATCGTAGAAGTTAAGATTAAAGCGACTGGTGACACCATCGAAGTTCATGCAGATAACTTACTTGAAACGCTTGAAATTCTCAGCAAGAAATAAAAACTATAATCAGAAGAAAAACAAGGAAAAAATGTAACTAGTTTTTACCTTGTTTTTTCTGTATAATGGGAAAAATGAGTAGATAAAGAGGTAAATGTATGCTAAGATTTCCAAAGGATTTTGTCTGGGGATCCTCTACTTCTGGACCACAAACAGAAGGACGTGTAGCTGGTGACGGTAAGGGAGATAATCTCTGGGATTATTGGTACCAAGTGGAGCCAAATCGTTACTATAATGGGATTGGTCCAGATAAGACATCGACCTTTTATGAGAATTGGGAGCAGGATATTGAGCTTTTGTTAGAGACTGGTCACACTGCCTTTCGAACTTCTATTCAGTGGTCACGGATTTTTCCACAAGGGCGTGGAAAATTCAATCCTCAAGGTGTAGACTTTTACCGTAAGGTTTTTGAGGCTATTAAGGCCAAAGGGATTCGTCTTTTAGTCAATCTTTATCATTTTGATTTGCCTTTTGCCCTTCAAGAAGATGGTGATGGTTGGGAAAATAAGGCGACTGTCTCAGCCTATGAAGACTATGCTCGTTTTTGTTTTGAGACTTATGGAGATTTAGTGGATCAATGGATTACCTTTAACGAGCCCATCGTTCCTGTAGAGTTTGGCTATTTTTACGATGCCCATTATCCACATAAGGTGGATGCAGAGGCAGCCGTTAAAGTAGCTTATCATACACAATTGGCTAGCAGTCGGGCGGTTAAGGCTTGTCATGAACTTTTGCCAGACTCCAAGATCGGGATTGTCCTCAACTTGACACCGGCTTATCCACGTAGCCAGCATCCTGCTGATGTTAAGGCTGCTCGTATTGCGGACCTTTTTCAGGCCCAATCTTTCTTAGATCCGTCCGTTTTGGGTACTTATCCACAGGAGTTAGTAGAAATCTTGCATGAACACGGTCTCTTGCCTGATGCTACAGAGGAGGAGTTGGAGCTCATTCGTGACAATACGGTGGACTTCCTTGGTGTCAACTACTATCAACCTTTGCGTGTTATGGCTCCTCGATTTGCTAAGCATCCAGAGAGTCCACTCTTACCAGAACATTTTTACGAGCCTTATGTGATGCCTGGACGTAAAATCAATCCTCATCGTGGCTGGGAGATTTATGAGCAAGGGATTTATGACATTGCTCAAAATATCAAGGAAAATTATGGCAATATTGAGTGGATGTTGACAGAGAATGGTATGGGTGTTGAAGGGGAAGAAAAATTCCGTGAGAATGGAATGATCCAAGATGATTATCGTATTGACTTTGTAAAAGGTCATCTTCGTGAACTTCACCGTGCCATTGAAGACGGAGCCAATTGTAAGGGATACTTGATTTGGACCTTTATCGATTGCTGGTCATGGCTCAACAGCTATAAAAATCGCTATGGTTTGGTCGAATTAGACTTGGAAACGCAAGAACGTCGTCTGAAGAAATCAGGGCACTGGTTCAAGGAACTAAGTGATAATAATGGATTTTAAAAAAGGACTCTGACTGATTATCCTAATTGGTCAGAGTCTTTTGCTTACAGGAGCGTAATTTGAACTATACCAATTTTTACTCTTGACAAGTTAAAGAAACAAGTATATACTGTTTTTGCTGATTCTATAAAAGAGGAATTAGACTATACCAATTTTAAGGAGAAAGCACAGCTGGTCTGTGTCGTATATACTATGTGTGGAATTGTTGGTGTTGTTGGAAACACAAATGCAACTGATATTTTGATTCAAGGGCTTGAAAAGCTCGAATACCGTGGCTATGATTCTGCGGGGATTTTTGTCCTAGGTGGTGCTGAAAATCACCTAGTCAAGGCTGTCGGTCGTATCGCAGAATTATCTGCTAAGACAGCTGGTGTTGAGGGAACAACTGGTATCGGACATACTCGTTGGGCTACTCACGGGAAACCAACGGAAGACAATGCTCACCCACACCGCTCTGAGACAGAACGTTTTGTCTTGGTTCACAATGGAGTGATTGAGAACTACCTTGAAATCAAGGAAGAATACCTTGCAGGTCACCACTTCAAAGGGCAAACAGATACGGAAATAGCCGTTCACTTGATTGGAAAATTTGCGGAAGAAGATGGCTTGTCAGTTCTTGAAGCCTTCAAAAAAGCTCTTCACATTATCCGTGGTTCTTATGCTTTTGCCTTGGTTGACTCACAAGCTCCTGAAGTCATCTACGTGGCTAAAAATAAATCACCACTTTTGATTGGTCTTGGGGAAGGCTACAACATGGTTTGTTCAGACGCCATGGCTATGATTCGTGAAACCAACCAATATATGGAAATTCATGACCAAGAGCTGGTAATCGTCAAGGCTGATAGTGTAGAAGTTCAAGACTATGATGGCAACAGTCGTGAACGTGCTAGCTACACTGCTGAGCTTGACTTGTCAGATATCGGTAAGGGAACTTATCCTTACTACATGCTTAAGGAAATTGATGAGCAACCAACTGTTATGCGTAAACTCATTCAAGCCTACACGGATGATGCTGGTCAGGTTGTCGTAGACCCAGCTATCATCCAGGCTGTTCAAGACGCAGACCGTATCTACATCCTTGCAGCTGGAACATCTTACCACGCAGGATTTGCTTCTAAGAAGATGCTGGAAGAATTGACAGATACGCCAGTTGAACTTGGAATCTCATCTGAGTGGGGCTACGGCATGCCACTTCTCAGCAAGAAACCACTCTTCATCTTTATCAGCCAGTCTGGTGAAACAGCGGATAGCCGTCAGGTTTTGGTCAAGGCTAATGAAATGGGAATCCCAAGCTTGACAGTGACAAACGTCCCAGGTTCAACTCTTTCTCGTGAAGCCAACCATACCATGCTCCTTCATGCAGGACCTGAAATTGCCGTGGCATCAACTAAAGCCTATACAGCGCAAATCGCAGCCCTTGCCTTTCTTGCAAAAGCAGTAGGAGAAGCAAATGGTAATGCTAAAGCGCAAGCCTTTGACTTGGTGCATGAGTTGTCAATCGTAGCTCAGTCTATCGAATCAACTCTTTCAGAGAAAGAAACCATTGATGCCAAGGTTCGTGATCTTCTTGAAACAACTCGTAACGCCTTTTACATCGGACGTGGTCAAGATTACTATGTAGCCATGGAAGCAAGTCTCAAACTCAAAGAGATTTCTTACATCCAGTGTGAAGGCTTTGCGGCAGGAGAGCTCAAGCATGGAACTATTGCCTTGATTGAAGAAGGAACGCCTGTTTTGGCCCTCTTGTCAGATCCAGTTCTTGCCAACCATACTCGTGGAAATATCCAAGAGGTCGCAGCCCGTGGTGCCAAGGTTCTCACTATCGCAGAAGAAAATGTTGCTAAAGATACAGATGACATCGTGCTTACGACTGTACACCCTTACCTCTCACCAATTTCAATGGTTGTGCCAACGCAATTGGTCGCTTACTTTGCAACACTCCACCGTGGCCTCGATGTGGACAAACCACGTAACCTTGCCAAGTCAGTAACGGTAGAATAAGCTAAAAAAGTCTAGTTATCTAGGCTTTTTCTTGTGAGCAAATTGGTTGCCTGTACTCAAGATTCGTGTTATACTCTTCGAAAGTCTCTTCAAACCACGTCAGCTTCCATCTGCAACCTCAAAACACTGTTTTGAGCAGCCTGCGGCTAGCTTCTTAGTTTGCTCTTTGATTTTCATTGAGTATTAGAATAATTTTTCAAATTGAAGGACAGAGGTAGACAAGGAGAATCGCAATGGTAGAATTGGGAATTTCAACATTTGGGGAAACAACGGAGCTTGAAGGAACTGGGCAAACTTACAGTCATGCCAAACGTATTCGCCAGTTGGTGGCAGAAATTGAACTGGCTGACAAGGTTGGTTTGGATGTATATGGGATTGGTGAGCATCATCGAGCGGATTTTGCGGTATCTGCGCCAGAGATTGTCCTGGCAGCTGGGGCAGTCAATACCAAGAAAATCCGTTTGACCAGTGCAGTCAGCATTCTCTCGAGCATGGATCCGATTCGCTTGTTCCAACAGTATGCCACTATCGATGCTTTATCAAATGGACGAGCGGAGATTATGGCTGGAAGAGGTTCTTTCACGGAATCTTTTCCCTTGTTTGGCTATGATTTGAAAGACTACGAAGCCCTTTTTGATGAGAAATTAGACTTGCTTCAATTAGTCAATGAAAAGACCAAGTTAGACTGGCAAGGTCGCTTGACCCAAACAATCTCTGGCAAAGAAGTTTATCCTCGTCCAGTTCAGGACAAATTACCCTTGTGGATAGCGACAGGTGGTCATGTCGAATCAACAGTGAAGATTGCTCAGGCAGGCCTACCGATTGTCTATGCCATTATTGGTGGAAATCCGCGTTATTTTAAAAAGTTGATTCAGGCTTATCGTGAGATTGGGAGCGAAGCGGGTTATGCCAGTCAGGAACTAAAGGTTGGGGCCCATTCTTGGGGTTGGATTGCTGAAGATGGCGAGCAGGCTGTAAAAGATTATTTCCATCCGACCAAGCAAGTGGTGGATGCTATTTCTAAAGATCGTCCGCACTGGCAGGAATTGCGTTATGAGCAATATTTGGAGCAAGTTGGGCCAAATGGTGCTATGTTTGTGGGTAATCCAGATCAGGTGGCAGAAAAATTGATTCGCATGATTGAGGATTTAGGTTTGGACCGCTTTATGTTGCACCTACCTCTTGGTTCTATGCCTCATGAACAAGTCCTGAGAGCTATTGAACTTTTTGGAACGCAAGTGGCTCCAAAAGTACGGGAATACTTTGCCATGAAAGAGGCTTAATAAAAAATCCTAATCGAGTTTATTAGGACAACAAATATTGTACAAAAATCAATCCCCCAAGCATTATAGCTCGGGGGATTTTTCTATAGGAGGGCTAGTTTAGTTCTCTTTTTTGTTTTTTAGCAAGAAGCCGAGACCTAGAAGGGCGAGGAGACTAATTCCTGCAAACAGGAGTTTGTTATCGTTTTTGGTTCCTGTATTTGGAAGTTCAGCTTGTTTAGCTGGAGTTGCAGATATATTTTCCTTGTTAGAGTTATCTACCGATTCGTTTCGAACAGCTTCACTTACAGATGATGCTTGTGCTGGTTGTTCAGCTTGTGAATCAGTTGTAGCTTGGCTAGGTTTATTTTCTGCATCAGCTACTTTTGTATCTGGTTTAGTAGAATCAGGTTTAGCTTGTGGAGATGGATCTGTATTTTGATGTTCAGGTTTGTTTAATCGATTTGGAATATCGCTTGTACTGTGCTCTTGACCTTGACCTTGTTCTTGTCTAGAATTTGAAAGGTCAAATTCTGGTTTATCTTTCATAGCTGGACGGCTTTGAGAGACTCGAAGAACAGTAGCTGTAAGGGCATTCAATTTCAAGCCTTTTTCGGTCCATTCAAGTCCTTGAGGGTTGGCAATTCCGACTGGCCCTGCTTGGTTTTCATCTGCTAAAACTTCAGCATTTCTGAGGTGGGCAAAGGCAGTTCCCAAATTAAATTCGCGAGCTTTTTCATCCGCATTGACAAAGACTGCGTAGATATCACCGTTTGGAGCAGTAATTTGGTAGCCAATTACTACATCCTCTTTTTCTACACCATTTTGACCTGGCACAGTGATGAGGTGGACACGATCTTTGATATCTTGAAGACTCTTAAGTCGGAAGGCATCTGTAGATTGACGAAGGGCAATCAACCCTTTCATATAGTCACGGCTCTTGACATTTTCAGGATAAGCTTTACCATCTGTAGCCTTAGTCCAGTCAAACTTGTTAATAGCATCACTCGAATCGTAAGAGTCATGGATGAAGTAAGGATAGTCAAATGGATTGCCGTCCTTATCACGCAACAAGTGAGATTTGTTTGGAACCTTATCCTCTGCTACTGGAGTCTTGTAGGCTGGGTCACGGAATTGTTTGGTGCGACCATATTCCTGACCAGAGTGGATAAATGGAGTTCCTTGAGCTGTCAAGACCATGAAGTTTCCAAGTCGCAAACGACGGTGGATTTCAGCATAGTTCTCGGCCTTGCTTGGGTCTTTTTTAATAGACTGAGCGATGATGTCAAAGAGGGTCAAGTTATCATGGGCTGCGATGTATTGGATGACATCTCCAGGGCTGTCTGCTTCAAAGTTGGTTGGTTGAGCAATCAGATTTTTGAAGATAGTGTTGATATCACGTTTGCCACCTGTGATAAAGGCAGGTTGACCTTCATTTGGATAACCAGATTTGAGGTTGTTACGGATGTCATCTGAGAAGACAGCGACAGTATCGGTATGTTTCATCCAATCTTGATCAGCAGCTCTAGTAGGCATATTTTCATCACCAGCATAGGTTCTCCAACCTTCGCCTAACATGATGAGGTTTGGATTGAGGGCGCGTGCAGCCTTGTAAGCTTCTTCGATAGAAGCGGCGTCATGGTCTCCCATCATATCGAAACGGAATCCATCCACTTTATAGGTATCAACTAGATATTTGATAGAATCAACTAGGAGGCGTTTGGTCATATGGTGAGTTGTCCCCAAACGTCCACCACCAAAGCTAGTTCGAGGTGTTCCGTCAGCATCCATAAAGTGGTAGTAGTTTGGTTCTAGGTCTTCAAAGATATCGACTTTGGCTGTATGGTTATACACTACGTCCAGGATAGCTCCCATGCCACGTTTGTGGATCTCGTTGATGAGGTTTTTAAATTCTGCGATTCGTTTTTCTGGATTTTTAGGATCGCTTGAGTACATACCAGTCAAGGAGAAGTAGTTTTGAGGGTCATATCCCCAGTTGTAGTTGCTGTTGCTTGAAGCATAGTCAGACAAGCGTTCATGGTTTTTCAATTCGTTGACAAAGTAGTAAGACAAGACTGGAAGGAGTTGGATGTGGGTTACACCCAAGTCTTTGAGGTAGTCTAGTTTTTCAATGAAAGCTTCAAAGGTACCAAATGGCTTGGTCAAGTCTTTTGCGATGGCAGGATCTGAAGTGAAGTCACGAACATGGGCTTCATAGATGACAGCATCTTCGCGCGATTTGAAGTTGCGAATCTTACCATAAGTCAAGTCTTGAGGTCCTAGTTTAGCTGGATTTACAAAGGCAGCTTTAGCCACTTTATGGGCATCGTCAATCTTAGCATCGTCACTATTCCAAGCAGCGAGGGATTTAGCGTAAGGATCGAGTGCAAGAACAGTTTTACCTTGACGCTCGATTTGGTATTGATAATAGTAGCCAGTGAAATCTGTGATTCCTAATTTGTTTGTGCTATCTAGAGTTTGTTTCCAAGTTCCTCTTTCCCCTTTTTCAAGAGCGACAGTTCCAACTACTTTGTCAGGGTCATTCTTGTCGTAGACAACAACAGAAACCTTATCAGCACTTGGTGACCAAAGGGTCAAATCAACCTGTTTTCCTTCTTCTTTTAAGTCAGCTCCAAGTTTCCCATCATAGCTGTAAGTCTCATCTTTAAGGCGCCAGCTTGTTTTGGTAGTGAATTGGTCGGAATTGTAGCTAACAGTATATGGATGTTTTGTATCTGAGAAATCTCCGCTGTAGGTCACTTTCTTACCAGCTTCATCGATTGCAACATCGGTGATAGTTACTTTGTTTCCTAGGTGATTAGTGATGTTGGAGTGCTTGAGGATATCTTCTTTTTTAGCACCGACAAGTGTTGAAAAACTACTTTCAATGCTAGAAGTTCCTACGTGTTGGGCACCTGTCATACGGATATCATGGACATAGTATGGATTTGTGTAAATCGATTCGTCATCGTCTTTTAGAAAAATTTGGCTATGATTTTTCAAATCTGTAAACTTATAATCTTCTTTACGGATTTTCACGTCGTCTCCTTTTTTGCTCTCATCTAGTAATAAAAAGCCGAATTCTTTGGCGGCATCCTTAAGAGGAATGTCGATATAGCGGCCATATTTGCCTGTAGCTGTAAAGTCTGTTCCGTCAGGCCATTGAGCGCTACTTGGATTTTTCACATCTCCCCAGTACCAGAGAGATTTCTTGTCATAGTTGCCATCTGTACGGTAATAGTTGACGCGAACAGTTCCTGCAGGTTGTGGCTCGTAAGAGAAAACCTTGTAATCTTGGTCTAACCAAGCCTCGTTCATTTTTGGAACTAGTTTTTCGGCCGATTTATCGCCGGTTAGATTTTTTCCAGCTGTATTATTGATGAGGAAGCTAATTTTCTTGGCTTGTTCTCCCTTTAATTTGACATCTAGGTAATAGCCGTAGTCATCTTTTTTGGCATCCTTAAAGGACAGGGCTCCGTTTGGCCAGTTTTCAGAAGGTTTTTCAACATCATCCCAAGTCCATAGTCCTTGACTATCCTTGTTTTCTTCAGGAAGTTTTTTGACGTGGATACGGAAGTAATTGTCTTCGATTGGCTCTTCTGCCTTAGTTTCAGTTGCTACTGGACTCGTAGAAGTAGTTGGTTCGCTTGAACGATCTTGTCCGGTTTGTGGTGCTGAATCGGCGGGAGTTGCAGCAGGAGTGGTTGGCTCTGTTGCAGGTTTTTCTTCTTTTTTCTCTAGGGAAGCGTTTGCATTGTTAGGTGAAGAAAAATCGCTTTTGTTCTTGCCAGCGATGTTTGTTGCATCAGTAAGAGGTTGGGCAAGGGCAGTAGTAGTTTCACTATTACTTGCGTTAGTGGTTGGTGTACTTTCGTTGGCTGAGATAGTTGATGTAGCCATGGCAAGTAGGACAAAGCTTGCGCCGATCAGGACAGAACCAGTTCCATTTTTGAGGGAACGGATGCTGTAGACCATTTTTTTCTCAGTTTGAGCTGGTGTTTTTCTCATGATGATTCTCCAATCAATAAATTTCTATATCAGTATAGCATGTAGTAAAACAATATGCAAGCGTTTTCTTGAAATTAGACTAAAAGAAAAAATCGCAACAAATTTTGTTACGATTCAGCCAGTCTTTCTTTATGAATTTGTGAACCCAAAAGGTGGAGGTGGTGAAATAGTTCTGCAGTAGAAAGATTCCGACTACAAATAATGGGTTTCGGACAGTTGGAAACAGGGAAGGTAGTGATAACAATATCGTGTGGAATTTGATGGAAGATTGAGGAAGAGATACTGGACTTTTCCCAAGGGTCAAATAGATAGAGATTGTTACCGTAGTGGGAAAGGGTGTCAATTAGGTTTTGTGCATGCTCACTATCTAGATGACTGATGACCAAAACACGAATTTTGGGAAGCTTTTGAAGTAATTGGACTAAAATGCGTTGTCCTTGGATCGAAAAGGCATAAACTAGCTCTTGTAGCTTACTTGGGTGACTCTCTAGACCAATCTCAACTAGATACGTCTGAAATTTACTTTTACTTACTTCAAATAGTTTTGGAAATTCTTTTTGATAATTGGTTAAAAGTAGAGACTTCTGTTTTTCAAGAGACTTGTTGCTAAGTGGGTGTAGAAAATCAGCTTGGGCAGTGTAGTGGAGGAGCCAAATCAATTCTTCGCGATTTGCAATCTGTAGGTGAAATTCTTTAGATAATTCTTCTAAAATTTGGCTCAATAAACGGTAAGATTTTTGGATATGATGAATATTACCCAGTGCTCCATTACTAGGCTTGTTTGTGATTTGAGTCGATTTTACTGGGGTTGAAACTAGCTGTTCCAGTGCTTCTTTTGTAGGTTCAAAATGGAGTTTTTTAGCCAGCTTTTTGATATCTTGTTCGAACTGCGGAATTTGCATGAGAGAGCTGTAGTGACTGGTTAAAAGGGGAGTAGGATTTTCAACAAAGTGTTTCCTCTTAAAACGCTCCAGATTGATAGCTAGGGTATATTTGATTTGTCGTAGATTGCTGAGGTTGAGTGAAACTTGTTGGGCGTTCAAAAATAACTGAATCAAATCAGTCAAATACTCTTCGGAAATAGAAGGGAAGGGCCAATCAAGAAAGCTGTAACTTTGGCTAAAGTAGTCCAGATAAAAGGAGCGAATATCCTCTTCTGTCCCCATCATGTTCAAAGGGGAAGGTTGTATGCTGATGCCATAGTGTTGGGGAAGGAGGATATTTAGACGATGGATGATTTCCTCAATCTTAGCCGAAAGTGCCTGACATATTTGGTCAAATGATTGTCCCCCTTTGAAAAAAAGTTGGTTCAAAAAAGAATAAGTTGGGGATTGTTCAAAGATAGCAATTTTAGGGTCTAAAGAGTTTCGGTCTTCAAACCGCAACTGAATACCTTCTTTTGTTGATCGAATAAGGAGGTTAGGAAATAATTGCTCAAGTTTAAAAAGGTGTTCTTGCAATTCTTCTGCTGACAGATTCAGATTTTCTGACAAAGATGAATCTTGTATCCAATCCTGGTGTTTGGTTAGTTCTTCCAGTAACATTAGCAAATTCAGTTCTGTTTCAGAAAGCAAAATATCCATAATAAACCTCCCTATATATTTATACATATATATTAAAAGAAAAGCCTAGTAAAGTCAAGAAAAATGGGATAAGATAAAATAGGATAACCGTAATTTACTATATTCTTAGTAGATAATTAGGCTGAAAATGGACTTCGTAAATCAATAGTTGAATTTAATTTTTTATAGGAAAAGATTTTGTCAAAAAATCGTCAATCCTCTTGAAAAATCTAGCTAAATAGGGTATAATATGAGTAATCATTTGTCGTAGGTTTTGTCTGAAATATTGTCCAGACAAGGCTCACAGCAGTTAAATCTTCTGAAAAAGTCAGATTTAGCTGCTCTTTTTGTGCTTTTTTTCAGGATTTTGAGTACTTGTAACAAAGACTTAAAGATTCTGAAAATTCATCAAAGGGACACGGTGATAGGGGTTTTACAACCATATGACGATTAGAAAGCCTGATTGACAAGGCTTGGAACTTATTTACAAAGGAGAATCATCTTGGCAGGACATGACGTTCAATACGGGAAACATCGTACCCGTCGTAGTTTTTCAAGAATCAAAGAAGTTCTTGACTTACCAAATTTGATTGAAATTCAAACTGACTCATTCAAAGCTTTCCTAGACCATGGTCTGAAGGAAGTGTTTGAAGATGTATTGCCAATTTCAAACTTCACAGACACAATGGAGTTGGAATTTGTTGGATATGAAATCAAGGAACCAAAATACACGCTAGAAGAAGCTCGTATCCACGATGCTAGCTACTCAGCACCAATTTTTGTAACCTTCCGCTTGATCAATAAAGAAACAGGCGAAATCAAAACCCAAGAAGTTTTCTTTGGTGATTTCCCAATCATGACAGAAATGGGTACCTTCATCATCAATGGTGGTGAACGTATCATCGTATCTCAGTTGGTCCGCTCACCAGGTGTTTACTTTAACGATAAAGTTGATAAAAATGGTAAAGTGGGCTACGGTTCAACTGTTATCCCTAACCGTGGAGCTTGGTTGGAACTTGAAAGCGACTCAAAAGACATCGCCTACACTCGTATCGACCGTACTCGTAAGATTCCATTTACAACCTTGGTTCGTGCGCTTGGTTTCTCAGGTGATGACGAAATCTTTGATATCTTTGGTGACAGTGAATTGGTTCGTAACACTGTCGAAAAAGATATCCACAAGAATCCAATGGACTCTCGTACCGACGAAGCTTTGAAAGAAATTTACGAACGTCTTCGTCCGGGTGAACCTAAGACTGCTGAAAGCTCACGTAGCTTGCTTGTGGCTCGTTTCTTTGATCCACGTCGCTATGATTTGGCAGCAGTTGGTCGTTACAAAATCAATAAAAAACTCAATGTTAAAACACGTTTGCTCAACCAAACCATTGCTGAGCCATTGGTAGATCCTGAAACAGGAGAAATCTTGGTAGAAACTGGTACAATCATGACTCGTAGCGTGATTGAAAGTATTGAAAGCCATTTGGATGGTGATTTGAACAAGATTGTTTACATTCCGAATGATGCAGCCGTTGTGACTGAGCCAGTTGTTCTTCAAAAATTCAAGGTTGTTGCACCAACTGATCCAGACCGTGTCGTAACGATCATCGGTAATGCTAATCCAGATGACAAGGTTCGTATCGTCACTCCTGCAGATATCCTTGCTGAGGTGAGCTACTTCCTCAACTTGGCTGAAGGACTTGGTCGTGTTGATGATATCGACCACCTTGGGAACCGTCGTATCCGTGCGGTTGGTGAATTGCTTGCCAACCAAGTACGCCTTGGACTTTCTCGTATGGAACGTAATGTCCGTGAACGTATGTCTGTTCAAGATAACGAAGTCTTGACACCACAACAAATTATCAATATCCGTCCTGTAACAGCTGCGGTTAAAGAATTCTTTGGTTCATCACAGTTGTCACAGTTCATGGACCAACACAACCCGCTTTCTGAGTTGTCTCACAAACGCCGTTTGTCAGCCTTAGGACCTGGTGGTTTGACACGTGACCGTGCTGGATATGAAGTCCGTGACGTGCACTACACTCACTACGGCCGTATGTGTCCAATCGAGACCCCTGAAGGACCTAACATCGGTTTGATCAATAACTTGTCATCTTACGGACATTTGAACAAGTATGGTTTTGTTCAAACACCATACCGTAAAGTTGACCGTGAAACAGGTGTTGTCACAAACGAAATCGTTTGGTTGACAGCAGATGAAGAAGATGAATTTACTGTAGCACAGGCTAATTCTCGTCTGAATGAAGATGGAACATTTGCTGAGAAAGTTGTCATGGGACGTCACCAAGGGGTCAACCAAGAGTATCCAGCTAATGTTGTTGACTACATGGACGTATCACCAAAACAGGTAGTTGCCGTTGCGACAGCATGTATTCCTTTCTTGGAAAACGATGACTCCAACCGTGCCCTCATGGGAGCCAACATGCAACGTCAGGCTGTGCCATTGATCAATCCTCAAGCACCTTACATTGGTACTGGTATGGAATACCAAGCAGCCCACGATTCAGGAGCTGCTGTGATTGCTCAGTATGACGGTAAAGTTACCTATGCAGATGCTGACAAGGTAGAAGTTCGCCGTGAAGATGGTTCATTGGACGTTTACCACATCCAAAAATTCCGTCGTTCAAACTCAGGTACTGCTTACAACCAACGCACTCTCGTAAAAGTTGGCGATGTCGTTGAAAAAGGCGATTTCATTGCTGACGGACCTTCTATGGAAAATGGAGAAATGGCGCTTGGACAAAACCCAATCGTTGCCTACATGACTTGGGAAGGTTACAACTTCGAGGATGCCGTTATCATGAGCGAACGCTTGGTGAAAGATGATGTCTATACATCTGTCCACCTTGAAGAATATGAATCAGAAACGCGCGATACAAAGCTTGGGCCTGAAGAAATCACTCGCGAAATTCCAAACGTTGGTGAAGATGCCCTTAAAGACCTTGACGAAATGGGGATTATCCGTATCGGTGCTGAGGTTAAAGAAGGTGATATCCTTGTAGGTAAAGTAACACCTAAGGGTGAGAAGGACCTTTCAGCTGAAGAACGTCTCTTGCACGCTATCTTCGGAGATAAATCTCGTGAAGTGCGTGATACTTCTCTTCGTGTACCACACGGTGCCGATGGTGTCGTTCGTGATGTTAAAATCTTTACACGTGCAAATGGAGATGAGTTGCAATCAGGTGTTAATATGCTGGTTCGCGTCTACATCGCTCAAAAACGTAAGATCAAGGTCGGAGATAAGATGGCCGGACGCCACGGAAATAAAGGGGTTGTCTCTCGTATCGTTCCTGTAGAAGACATGCCTTACCTTCCAGACGGAACTCCAGTCGACATCATGTTGAACCCACTTGGGGTGCCATCACGTATGAATATCGGTCAGGTTATGGAGCTTCACCTTGGTATGGCGGCTCGTACTCTTGGTATTCACATCGCGACACCAGTCTTTGACGGAGCAAGTTCTGAAGACCTTTGGTCAACTGTTAAAGAAGCTGGTATGGATAGCGATGCCAAAACAATCCTTTACGATGGACGTACTGGTGAACCGTTTGATAACCGTGTGTCAGTTGGTGTCATGTACATGATCAAACTCCACCACATGGTTGATGATAAATTGCACGCGCGTTCTGTCGGACCTTACTCAACCGTTACCCAACAACCACTCGGAGGTAAAGCTCAGTTTGGTGGACAACGTTTCGGTGAGATGGAGGTTTGGGCTCTTGAAGCCTACGGTGCGTCAAATGTCCTTCAAGAAATCTTGACTTACAAGTCTGACGATATCAACGGACGTTTGAAAGCTTATGAAGCTATTACAAAAGGAAAACCAATTCCAAAACCAGGTGTTCCAGAATCCTTCCGAGTTCTTGTCAAAGAATTGCAATCTCTTGGTCTTGACATGCGTGTCCTAGACGAAGATGACCAAGAAGTGGAACTTCGTGACTTGGATGAAGGAATGGACGAAGATGTCATCCACGTAGATGACCTTGAAAAAGCCCGCGAAAAAGCAGCCCAAGAGGCTAAAGCAGCTTTTGAAGCTGAAGAAGCTGAGAAAGCAACAAAAGCGGAAGCAACAAAAGCGGAAGCAACAGAAGAAGCTGCTGAACAAGAATAAGCAGTTCACTTAGAATAGAAAGGGAAGAAATAGTGGTTGATGTAAATCGTTTTAAAAGTATGCAAATCACCCTAGCTTCTCCAAGTAAAGTCCGATCATGGTCTTATGGAGAAGTCAAAAAACCTGAAACAATCAATTACCGTACTTTGAAACCAGAACGTGAAGGTCTCTTTGATGAAGTTATCTTTGGACCTACAAAAGACTGGGAATGTGCTTGTGGTAAGTACAAACGCATTCGTTACAGAGGAATTGTTTGTGACCGTTGTGGGGTTGAAGTAACGCGTACAAAAGTTCGTCGTGAGCGTATGGGGCACATTGAGTTGAAAGCTCCTGTATCTCACATCTGGTACTTCAAGGGGATTCCAAGCCGTATGGGCTTGACCCTTGATATGAGCCCTCGTGCCCTCGAGGAAGTTATCTACTTTGCGGCTTATGTGGTGATTGATCCTAAGGATACACCACTTGAGCACAAGTCTATCATGACAGAGCGCGAATATCGTGAGCGTTTGCGTGAGTATGGTTATGGATCGTTCGTTGCCAAGATGGGTGCCGAAGCTATCCAAGACCTTCTAAAACAAGTAGATCTTGAAAAAGAAATTGCTGAACTCAAAGAAGAGTTGAAAACAGCAACTGGACAAAAACGTGTCAAAGCCATCCGTCGTTTGGATGTTTTGGATGCCTTTTACAAGTCTGGAAACAAGCCTGAATGGATGATTCTTAACATCCTTCCGGTTATTCCACCAGATCTTCGTCCAATGTTGCAGTTGGATGGTGGCCGTTTTGCCTCATCTGACTTGAATGACCTTTACCGCCGTGTTATCAACCGTAACAACCGTTTGGCTCGTTTGCTTGAGTTGAATGCACCAGGTATCATCGTTCAAAATGAGAAGCGTATGCTTCAAGAAGCGGTTGACGCTTTGATTGACAATGGCCGTCGTGGTCGTCCAATTACAGGACCAGGTAGCCGTCCATTGAAATCATTGAGTCACATGCTTAAAGGTAAACAAGGACGATTCCGTCAAAACTTGCTCGGTAAACGTGTTGACTTCTCAGGACGTTCCGTTATCGCCGTTGGTCCAACACTTAAGATGTACCAATGTGGTGTACCACGTGAAATGGCTATCGAGCTCTTTAAACCATTCGTCATGCGTGAAATTGTTGCACGTGATATCGTGCAAAACGTCAAAGCAGCTAAACGCTTGGTGGAACGCGGAGATGAGCGTATCTGGGATATCCTTGAAGAAGTGATTAAAGAACACCCAGTGCTTTTGAACCGCGCACCGACCCTTCACCGTTTGGGTATCCAAGCCTTCGAGCCAGTCTTGATTGATGGTAAGGCCCTTCGTTTGCACCCGCTTGTCTGTGAAGCCTACAATGCCGACTTTGACGGGGACCAAATGGCCATCCACGTACCGCTTTCAGAAGAAGCCCAAGCAGAAGCTCGTATCCTCATGCTCGCTGCTGAGCACATCTTGAACCCGAAAGATGGTAAACCAGTTGTTACTCCATCTCAGGACATGGTTTTGGGTAACTACTACTTGACCATGGAAGAAGCTGGTCGTGAAGGTGAAGGAATGGTCTTCAAGGACCGTGACGAAGCGGTTATGGCTTACCGTAATGGCTATGTTCACCTTCACTCACGTGTTGGTATCGCAACAGACAGCCTCAACAAGCCTTGGACAGAAGAGCAAAAACACAAGGTCTTGCTTACCACAGTTGGTAAAATCCTCTTCAACGACATCATGCCAGAGGGTCTACCATACTTGCAAGAACCAAACAATGCCAACTTGACAGAAGGCGTTCCAGCCAAATACTTCTTGCCACTTGGTGGAGATATCAAGGAAGCTATCAGCAATCTTGAACTTAACCCTCCATTCAAGAAGAAAAACCTTGGAAATATCATCGCTGAAATCTTCAAACGTTTCCGTACGACAGAAACTTCTGCCCTACTTGACCGTATGAAGAACCTCGGTTACCACCACTCAACTCTTGCAGGATTGACAGTGGGTATTGCCGATATCCCAGTCGTTGATGACAAGGCTGAAATCATTGAAGAATCACACAAACGTGTAGAACAAATCACAAAACAGTTCCGTCGTGGTATGATCACAGACGACGAGCGTTACAATGCCGTTACAGCTGAATGGCGTTCTGCCCGTGAAAAACTTGAGAAACGCTTGATTGCCAACCAAGATCCTAAGAACCCAATCGTTATGATGATGGACTCTGGAGCCCGTGGTAACATCTCAAACTTCTCACAGCTTGCCGGTATGCGTGGTCTGATGGCTGCTCCGAACGGACGTATCATGGAATTGCCAATCCTTTCAAACTTCCGCGAAGGTTTGTCAGTACTCGAAATGTTCTTCTCAACTCACGGTGCCCGTAAAGGTATGACCGATACGGCCCTTAAGACAGCCGACTCAGGTTACTTGACTCGTCGTTTGGTTGACGTTGCCCAAGACGTTATCATCCGTGAGGACGACTGTGGAACTGACCGTGGTCTCCTGATCCGCTCTATCGCAGAAGGAAAAGAGATGATCGAGTCTCTCGAAGAGCGTCTCAATGGTCGTTACACTAAGAAAACTGTTAAACATCCAGAAACTGGTGCAGTTATCATTGGTCCAAATGAATTGATTACAGAAGACAAGGCGCGTGAAATTGTTAATGCTGGTGTGGAAGAAGTGACTATCCGCTCTGTATTTACATGTAACACTCGTCACGGTGTCTGCCGTCATTGTTACGGTATCAACTTGGCGACTGGTGATGCGGTTGAAGTTGGTGAAGCAGTCGGTACAATCGCTGCCCAATCTATCGGGGAACCTGGTACACAGCTTACAATGCGTACCTTCCACACGGGTGGGGTTGCCTCAAATACCGATATCACTCAGGGTCTTCCTCGTGTCCAAGAAATCTTTGAAGCCCGCAATCCTAAAGGGGAAGCGGTTATCACAGAGGTTAAAGGACAAGTTACTGCTATCGAAGAAGATGCATCAACTCGTACGAAGAAAGTCTTTGTTAAGGGTGAAACTGGCGAAGGTGAGTACGTCGTTCCATTTACCGCTCGTATGCGTGTCGAAGTTGGGGACCAAGTAGCGCGTGGTGCTGCTCTTACAGAAGGTTCTATCCAACCAAAACGTCTCCTTGCAGTCCGTGATGTCTTGTCAGTTGAAACTTACCTTCTCGGTGAAGTACAAAAAGTTTACCGTAGCCAAGGGGTAGAAATCGGTGACAAACACATCGAGGTAATGGTTCGTCAAATGATCCGTAAAGTCCGTGTCATGGATCCAGGAGATACAGACCTTCTCATGGGTACCCTTATGGATATCAATGACTTTACAGATGCTAACAAAGATGTCCTTATCGCAGGTGGAGTTCCAGCGACAGGCCGCCCAGTTCTTATGGGAATTACCAAAGCCTCACTTGAAACAAATAGTTTCTTGTCAGCGGCTTCCTTCCAGGAAACAACTCGTGTCCTTACAGATGCGGCTATCCGTGGTAAGAAAGACCATCTCCTTGGACTTAAAGAAAATGTTATCATCGGTAAGATTATCCCAGCAGGTACTGGTATGGCCCGTTACCGTAACCTTGAACCACATGCTATCAACGAAGAAGAATACCTTAATCCTCCAGTAGAGGAAGAAGGAAACGAAGAAACAACAGAAGTAGTTGTGGATACTGCCGTTGAAACTGTGGAAGAAACAGTAGAATAAAAGCAGATGAGAGAGCCTTCGGGTTCTCTTTCTCTTTTCTGAAAACTTTCTCCATTTTTCCATGAAATGTGGTAAAATAAAAGAAAAAAGCTGACAAAGGAGACGGGTATGGAACAAACATTTTTTATCATTAAACCAGATGGTGTAAAAAGAGGACTAGTAGGTGAAGTGTTGAAACGCATCGAACAACGTGGATTTACAATCGAAAAATTGGAGTTGCGTACAAAGGTTTCAGAAGAGTTGATTGATCAGCACTATCAGGACTTGGTTGGTCAGAGTTTTTACCCACCGATTCGTGAATTTATGACTTCAGGACCGGTTCTTGTAGGTATCATTTCTGGTCCCAAAGTAATTGAAACTTGGCGAACTATGATGGGGGCAACTCGTCCAGAAGAAGCTTTACCAGGAACGATTCGAGGTGATTTTGCAAAAGCTGCTGGAGAAAATGAGGTTATCCAAAATGTTGTACATGGTTCAGATTCAGAAGAGTCAGCTAAGCGAGAAATTGCTCTTTGGTTTTAAGAGTGGATTGACCAAAGAGATTGGTTAAAAGTTCATTTGGATAGAAAGTATAGTCAAGTATTTTAAGACATGACGCATAATATCAAATTTTTTAGTTTTTGATATTGTGTGTTTTTTTGATTATGTGACTATTAGTCCGTCTCGCTCCGTTAGGTGCGAGACAAAAAAAACACCCGCTATGCGGGTGCGCGTCGAAGGTTATACCCAAAAAACTCCAAACGCGATACAATAAAGGTGTTCAAGCCAATTGTAAAGCGAAAGGAGAAAAATATGGCACAAAAGGTTCTTTTGTCCTGTTCTTGTTTCAATTGACTATATTTCTATACTTTTTCTTCCTTTATCAAGAAAAAGTTACCTCAATATTAATAAAGTACAATTCTAAATTAACTCCAATTATTGATTCATGATAATATTTCAGTAACTCATCGTGCAATTAAAAACAAGGATTTTTATTTCAGACGATCCATCGTGAACACTTCATCAGCCATCTCCCAAATTGCCGGATTATGTGTTGCGATAATGATTAGCCTATTATCATCTCGAAGAGATAGCAAAATCTCCATAATCAACTGAGAGGTTGCTGGGTCTATTGAAGCTGTTGGCTCATCTGCCAGAATAAGGGGTGGATTCTTTAAGATAACTTTTGCCAAGGCAACCCGTTGCGATTCTCCGCCCGATAACTCAAAGATGCGCTTATCTAGGTCAAGATAAGCCAGGCCGACCTGTTCTAAAGCCTGCTTCTGCCTCAACCGCTGTTCCGACCGACTCAACTTTTGACCAATGAGACCTAGCTTAAGATTTTCTTCAATACTTTGGTTTTCAATTAAGCCAAAGTTCTGGAAGAGGTAGCCCAATTCGTGACGGAAAAAATCACTCGATTTATAATTGGCCAAGTCTTTACCTCGGTAAAAAATCGTGCCATCATAAGATTCTAATTTCCCAATCATGTTCATCAAGGTTGTTTTTCCGCTACCACTTGAACCAATTAAGGCATAGACTTTTCCAGCCTCAAATGTTATTGAAAGATTCGAAAATAACTCTCGTTCTCCAAAAGATTTACTCACCTGTTTAAGTTCAATCATATTAACCTCCCTTCAAAACAAGCATGGACATCTTGTTTTCTTTCTGCATTTGGACATGTAACTGTAAAAGAGATAGACCAGTAAAGAGTAACGAGACTAAGAAAGCAACTACTATATCTACCATAAGAAATACACTCGCAATAAATCCCAGTAAAAACACACCTAGTTGAGCAAAGAGATAAGTGCGATGGATTTCTAAGAACCTGAGACCTGCAATGCGTTTGATAAAAATGGCACGTCTAAATTCTTCAAAGTAGAGCCTATTCATAGTGTTAAACAACAAGATTGAAGTTGCAATCCCAAGCACAGCTCCTGCTAGCATTACCAAACGTTCCCTCTGGATATTATCCAATAATGTGATGTAGTTGTGGTAACCTGTTTGCATTTCTGAGACCCAATTTTCAATGCCTTGTCTCTGGATAAGCTCCTGGGCATCAGACAATTGATTAAAGAGAACGTAGTTCTGTACTGCGTCTACCCAAAACAAAATGGACTGTGGACCAGTTGATTGGGGTGTTATAACAATGATGATTGGATCTTTCAAAAACTGTTGGTAAGAAATAGGGGTCGTATTATACACAAAACGATCCTGACCTGATTCTAAATAACCTACCGTAGCAGTCATTTGCTGTCGTTCATCTTGACTAGACATGCGACTGGTTAAGTCGTCTTCAAAAACAGATTTATAATGTTCTTCCTCTGAACGGAGGTGTTCAGGCAGCAATAAGACAAACTCCCCTATATCAAGGTGATTCATCTTTTGCTCAATAGTTGTATCTACAGGAATGTTTTGACGCTCCAAGTATTGCGGTGTGACGATAAGGACATTGCCATTCGGGCTGTAATCGTACCATTCTGTAGAGGTTATAAAGTTTTTGGAGGAAGCCATGCCATTTTGCAAAGTACGGTCAATTAACTGGTGTCTAGATAAGAAAGCCTTTTGTTCTGAAACAGCCAGATCCATCAATTGATACCAAGTTCTGAGTTTCCTTTGAGCTTGTTCATCAAAACCAGGACTCGTTCCTTCACGGCTGATTGATAGGGAAATCAGTTGCCTTTCCTGACTCCAAACCTCTTGTCCAATCCGATGCTGTTGCCAGGCTTGGGAATACTTTAAGCTACTCCCTATTCCCAGCGTTACAATAATAATCGCTAATAGTTGACCGATTAAAATCAAACTAATGATTCCTCTGACAGGCACTTGCCCTTTTATAATCTGCATCAGGTGTATCTTTTTTATTCCAACTGCGAAGAGTTGAGCGAAAAACAGGGAGATCGACAACAAGATGAGATTATAACTGAGCAAGCCTTCTCCTATGGTCATTAGGGATTGCGTTGGAAGCGACAGAATTTTTTGCATAAGAATGGCGAGCATGCCAGCTAAACTGAAACCAACAGCTATCCCTTTCAAATCCTCACCAACTGGTCTAAGGAAAATGGACCACCGTTTCTCTCCTGAAATGAGGCGAATGCCCGACGACCGTAATTGGCTAATTTGACTAATTAAAGTCAGTGCTCCAAAGGTTAAGATGAAAATCAATAAACCGATTAACTGAAATCCGTTACTAAAGATAGCCATTAACGTAGATAGTTTAGATGGAATTATCAGGTGCATGTTAGTCAAGCCAAGTTGACTTAGCTCCTCTCTTAGCAAGTGAATATCTAGGTTTCCATCGAATACAAAATAGTTTGTTTCAACACTACTACTTTGAGCATCTTCTAGATTTTTTTCCTGTAGCCCATCAGGCAACTTTCCGTTCCCAAAGGTCGTATAAGAAAACACTGGAGTACCTTCTGAGTTAGGATCCTGGTGTTGAATCGCAATAAAGCTATCCGTTTCTTCTGCTAGTTTTTCCAAGCGTGTAGCAACATGCTGAAAAGTTGTTTCAGGGGAAGAATCACGTACAACAACGTTGGGGTAATAATGGGAGACATATGTATCAGTCCAAATGGTAAATACCCAAACAAAGAACAAACTAGCAAGCAGGTTGGATATGAGTATAAATAATTTTTTCATAGTGCATTCCTTATTCTAAAATAGAGGGCAGAAATACCCCTTCCCTCTATAAACTAACAAGCTTACTAAACTATTGATAAAAGAATCTTCTTCAATTATTCTTTACCATCCCGCATCAAATTTTTAACATATTATTACTCCTCTTAATGAAATATTATGAAAATGAGCGAAATGCAACTACATATTTTAATTAGAAATCTCAGTCTGAATTATAGTATACTATTTTTTCCTCCTTTCTAGCTGCACGCTCCTTTCTACAGACAGAGACCTAATTTTATAAATCAATCTTAAATACTTTAGATTTTGTAACTCATAATTTTCAACAGTTGGTTAGCTATGAAAGCATTTTATCAAACATCTCCATTCTTATATCTATCTGGTATTGTTACAAGCTCTCATCAGAATACCTTTCTCTAAATAGTTGAATTTTAAAGTAATATGACATCAATCAGCCTTCCCAACATCAAGACCATTGGACTTCTTTTGTGATTGCACTCGAATCTCCAATTGTTTATTCTTCTGAATAAACTGTTGGTAAGGAATTGTATTACTAAACATAAAAACACCTAGTAATGCAAATGAAACCGCTTTCTGTTTCCTTGTTTTTATTTTAATATATATATATATTATTCAGTCAAGTGTTTTTATTATATTTTGAACTTTTTTATTTATTACCATAAAGAATTATTTGTTTCTTTAACTTACTATTTTGAACTAAAAATTTTATAATGAAATTAAGCAAATAGGAAGGATTATTATCTTTAATGAATACACTCGCAGAGAAATTCAGATTGAAAAGAAAAGAGTTAGGTCTCTCCCAACAAACTCTTGCAGAAGGAATTTGTGAACAAAGCCAGATTAGTAAAATTGAGAGAGGGCATTTCATTCCCTCCGCAGACCTTTTGTTCAAACTCTCACAACGACTTGAAGTGCCATTAGATTATTTTTTTAATGAACAAATTGAAATTAAATCTAACCTCTCTAATTTCAAGCAATTATCTGTTCGACTATTAGATGATAGAAATTATGACGATTTGGAATATATTTATAGAATAGAGATTGAACGAAGTACTTTTCTAACACTAGAAGACCGAACTTACCTTGAATGGATTAAAGCTATTATTGACTTCTATCAATATGACAGTAAGTGTGAGGCAATTTCTTCATTGGAAAATATATTATTAAAGGTCTCTTCAAATACTCTGATTTATTTAAAGGCGTTGAATACTCTATCTAATTTCTATTCCTTAGTGGGTCGTGAACAAGAATATGAGGCAAACTACTCTCATTTGATGGAGTTATATCAGACAAAAAATTTTGAGTATCAAGAGTTTTTATTTGGCTACATCAGAGTTCGTTACAATTACGCTCACTACCTAGTATCAAAGGAAAAATATAACGAAGCCATCCAAGAAGCTCTTGAGACGATTGAACTCTGTAAACAAAGACAGACAAGCTACCAACTGGCTCCTCTACTTATTCTTGTAGGAAATGCTGGAGCTAAATTTCTAGACAGAGAACAAGTCAAAAATTATTATATAGAAGCAAGAGAGTTATGTAAGATTTATAACAATCCTTTAATGTTGATGAAGATAGAAAATTATTTAAAAGAATTAGATACTGTTTAGTTAATCTTGACATTATAGTTTTTCTGAAACGTTAAATAACCTGTAAGGCTGATAGTGAAATGAATACTATTAGCCTTATTTCAATTTATATTCTTCCAAAATCTCTTCAAACCACGTCAGCTCTATCTGCAACCTCAAAACAGTGTTTTGAGCAACCTGCGGCTAGCTTCCTAGTTTACTCTTTGATTTTTACTGAGTATTAGTCTCTGGTGTTTGTTTAGCGTCTAAAAGAGACATTTGAGAAGATTGGAAACAGTTCTCTCTTTTCTCCTAGTATAATGATTGGTAGGAAGGGAGAGAAAAGATGAAATCAATGAGAGTCTTATTTTTGTTAGCTTTAATTCAAATCAGTTTGAGTAGCTGTTTCCTATGGAAGGAATGCATCTTGTCCTTTAAACAAAGTACAGCTTTTTTCATCGGAAGTATGGTCTTCGTTTCAGGAATCTGTGCTGGAGTAAATTATCTTTATACCCGTAAGCAAGAAGTCCATAGTGTCCTAGCCAGTAAGAAGTCAGTGAAGCTTCTTTACAGTATCCTGCTCTTAATTAATTTGTTAGGAGCTGTTCTTGTCCTGTCAGATAACTTGTTCATCAAAAATACGCTGCAGCAAGAATTAGTTGACTTTTTGTTGCCATCCTTTTTCTTTCTATTTGGGCTAGATTTGCTGATTTTTTTACCCTTGAAAAAATACATGCGTGATTTGCTTGCTATGCTAGATAGAAAAAAGACAGTTTTGGTGACTATTTTAGCAACACTTCTCTTCTTAAGAAATCCAATGACCATTGTCTCACTTCTGATGTATATTGGACTGGGTTTGTTTTTTGCAGCCTATCTTGTCCCAAATTCTGTTAAAAAGGAAGTTTCCTTTTATGGTCATATTTTCCGAGATCTTGTATTGGTCATTGCTACGCTCATTTTCTTTTAGAGAAAGCTTGTTTTTATGGATGTTATGATGGTAAGTTTAGCAGGAAAATAGACACAAAAGAAAAGTTTTTGGTATAATAAGAATATGTACACAAAAAATGAAGAAGAGTTGCAAGCCTTAGGGGAGCGTTTGGGTCATCTATTAGAAAAGAATGATGTTTTAATCTTAACTGGAGAACTGGGTGCAGGTAAAACGACCTTTACTAAAGGACTTGCTAAGGGATTACAGATTTCCCAGATGATTAAGAGTCCAACCTATACTATCGTAAGAGAGTATGAAGGTCGTCTTCCGCTTTACCACCTAGATGTTTATCGAATTGAAGGAGATGCTGATTCTATTGATTTAGATGAGTTTCTCTTTGGTGGCGGAGTGACTGTTATTGAGTGGGGAAATCTCTTAGGAGATGCCTTACCAGATACTTATTTAGAGTTGGAAATTCTAAAAGAAGAAGACGGTCGCAGATTACATTTCCAAGCAAAGGGTTTGCGTGCAGAAAAGCTTTTAGAGGAGCTTCAACATGGAGTATGAATTGCTCATTAGGGAAGCAGAGTCTAAAGATGCAGCTGAATTAGTGGCCTTTTTAAATCGTGTAAGTTTGGAAACAGATTTTACCAGCTTAGACGGAGATGGTATTCTCTTGACCAGTGAGGAGATGGAAATATTCCTCAACAAGCAAGCTAGTTCGGACAATCAGATAACCTTACTTGCATTCCTAAATGATAAAATTGCTGGTATCGTAAATATTACAGCTGACCAGCGTAAGAGAGTTCGTCATATTGGAGATCTCTTCATTGTGATTGGAAAAAGATATTGGAATAATGGATTGGGAAGTTTGTTGCTAGAGGAAGCGATAGAGTGGGCACAAGCGAGTGGCGTTCTGCGTCGTCTCCAGCTGACTGTCCAAACTCGTAATCAAGCTGCAGTTCATCTTTATCAAAAGCATGGCTTTGTAATTGAAGGTCGCCAAGAGCGTGGGGCATATATAGAAGAAGGGAAATTTATCGATGTTTACTTGATGGGTAAACTGATAGATTAGTAGAAATATGGTTAAAAAAATTATTGGAATGGTATTAGCTTTTCTAGCTGTGACAGTTTTGGGTGTCGGTGTTTTTGCGTATACTATTTATCAGCAAGGCACACAAACCTTATCAAAGACCTATAAAAAAATCGGAGAAGAAACTAAGGTTATTGAAGCAACAGAGCCTTTGACTATTCTGTTAATGGGGGTTGATACTGGGAATGTAGAGCGTACAGATCAGTGGGCTGGAAATAGTGATTCCATGATTCTCTTGACTGTCAATCCACATACTAAGAAGACCATGATGTTGAGTTTGGAGCGTGATATCCTGACTAAAATTCAACATAAAGATGGTAGTATTGAAGAAGCGAAGTTAAACGCTGCCTATGCTGGTGGCGGTGCAGAACTTGCTATAGAAACAATTCAAAAGATGATGAATATCCATATCGATCGCTACATTATGGTTAATATGCAAGGATTGCAACAATTGGTCGATGCAGTGGGAGGTATTACGGTCAATAATACACTAGGTTTCCCGATTTCTATCAGTGACCAAGAAGAATTTAATACCATTTCTATCGGTGTTGGAGAGCAGACAATAAATGGAGAAGAAGCGCTTGTTTATTCACGCATGCGTTATCAAGACCCAGAAGGAGACTATGGTCGTCAGAAGCGTCAGCGTGAAGTCATTCAAAAAGTTGTTGAAAAAGTTCTTAGTTTAAATAGTGTCAGTCACTATCAGTCTATCTTAAAAGCCCTAAGTACTAATATGCAGACTAATATCGATTTATCTGCGAAAAGTATTCCGAGCTTGTTGGGCTATAAAGATTCATTTAAAACTATTGAAACACAACAGTTGAAGGGTGAAGGGGAGATGCTACAAGGCGTTTCTTATCAAATTGTTACGAGAAACCACATGTTGGAAATGCAGAATCTTTTGAGACGTTCTTTGGGACAAGAAGAAGTCACTCAGCTTGAAACAAATGTTGTCTTATTTGAAGATTTATTTGGACGAACACCTGTTGGTGACGAAGACAATTAACTTTCTTACTATAAATAAAAAATCAATCGTGGGAAATTTCCTGCGATTTTTTCAAAAAAATACGAATAGATAGGTAGGAGGAAGTATGAAAGCAGAAATTATTGCTGTTGGAACAGAGATTTTGACAGGACAGATTGTCAATACCAATGCTCAGTTTTTATCAGAAAAACTAGCAGAGATTGGGGTAGATGTATATTTTCAGACGGCTGTAGGAGACAATGAAGCTCGTCTCTTGACTTTACTTGAGATTGCCAGTCAACGTAGCAGTCTGGTGATTTTGACAGGCGGTTTGGGGCCAACTGAGGACGATTTGACCAAACAAACTCTGGCTAAATTTTTAGGGAAAGAATTAGTCTTCGATCCTCAGGCCCAGGAGAAGTTGGATGTCTTTTTTGCCCAGAGACCAGACTATGCCCGAACACCGAATAACGAAAGACAAGCTCAAATTGTAGAAGGAGCGACTCCACTGCCAAACGAAACAGGACTGGCTGTGGGAGGAATATTGGAAGTCGATGGAGTGACCTACGTTGTTCTTCCAGGTCCACCAAGTGAATTGAAGCCTATGGTTTTAAACCAACTTCTACCCAAGTTGATGACAGGGAGCAAGTTGTATTCCCGAGTTCTTCGTTTCTTTGGGGTTGGCGAGAGCCAGCTGGTGACGATTTTGGCTGATTTAATTGCTAATCAAACAGATCCTACCTTGGCACCTTATGCAAAGACAGGAGAGGTAACCTTGCGTCTGTCAACAAAGGCTAGCAGTCAAGAAAAGGCAAATCAGGCGCTGGATATCTTAGAAAACCAAATCTTGAATCGACAGACTTTTGAAGAACTTTCTTTACGAGACCTTTGTTATGGTTATGGGGAAGAGTCCAGCTTGGCCAGCATTGTGGTAGAAAAGCTGAAAAGGCAAGGGAAAACTATCACGGCTGCAGAGAGTTTGACGGCAGGGCTTTTCCAAGCTACAGTAGCAGATTTTTCAGGAGCTTCCAGTATATTTAAGGGTGGTTTTGTGACCTATAGCTTGGAGGAAAAATCAAAAATGTTGGATATTCCTGTCAAGGATTTGGAATACCATGGTGTGGTATCTGAATTTACAGCTCAGAAGATGGCTGAGCAGGCACGAAGCAAGACTCAGTCTGATTTTGGCCTTAGTTTGACTGGAGTAGCAGGGCCAGATAGCCTAGAAGGTCACCCAGCTGGGACAGTCTTCATAGGCTTGGCTCAAGAGCAAGGAACTGAGGTCATCAAGGTCAATATTGGAGGCAGAAGTCGAGCAGATGTACGTCACATTGCGGTTATGCATGCCTTTAACCTAGTTCGCAAGGCTTTATTAAGTGACTAACTTTTGATATAATAGTAGATAGGTCTGAGGACCATTAGAATGTAGGAGAATAGAATGGCAAAAAAACCAAAAAAATTAGATGAAATTTCAAAAAAATTCGGGGCAGAACGTGAAAAAGCCTTGAATGACGCTCTTAAATTGATTGAGAAAGACTTTGGTAAAGGATCAATCATGCGTTTGGGTGAACGTGCCGAGCAAAAGGTGCAAGTGATGAGTTCAGGTTCTTTGGCTCTTGACATTGCTCTTGGTTCAGGTGGTTATCCTAAGGGGCGTATCATTGAAATCTATGGACCAGAGTCATCTGGTAAGACAACGGTTGCCCTTCATGCAGTTGCGCAAGCACAAAAAGAAGGTGGTATTGCTGCCTTTATCGATGCGGAACATGCCCTTGATCCAGCTTATGCTGCGGCCCTTGGTGTCAACATTGACGAATTGCTCTTGTCTCAACCAGACTCAGGAGAGCAAGGTCTTGAGATTGCAGGAAAATTGATTGACTCAGGTGCTGTAGATCTTGTCGTAGTCGACTCAGTTGCTGCCCTTGTACCTCGTGCGGAAATTGATGGCGATATCGGAGATAGCCACGTTGGTTTGCAGGCTCGTATGATGAGCCAGGCTATGCGTAAGCTCGGTGCCTCTATCAATAAAACCAAAACAATTGCCATCTTTATCAACCAATTGCGTGAAAAAGTTGGAGTGATGTTTGGAAATCCAGAAACAACTCCTGGTGGACGTGCTCTGAAATTCTACGCATCAGTCCGTTTGGATGTTCGTGGAAGTACACAAATCAAGGGAACTGGTGACCAAAAAGATACCAATGTCGGTAAAGAAACTAAAATCAAGGTCGTGAAAAACAAGGTGGCTCCACCATTTAAGGAAGCCTTCGTTGAAATCATGTACGGAGAAGGGATTTCTAAGACTGGTGAACTCTTAAAAATCGCAAGCGATTTGGATATCATCAAAAAAGCAGGAGCTTGGTACTCTTACAAGGACGAGAAAATCGGGCAAGGTTCTGAAAATGCTAAGAAATACTTGGCAGATAACCCAGAAATCTTTGATGAAATTGACCATCAAGTCCGTGTTCAATTTGGTTTGATTGATGGAGAAGAAGCTACTGAAAGCAAAAAAGAAGAAGCAGTTCAAGTAGACTCTGTGAATGAAGAAGTTACACTTGACCTAGGCGACGAACTTGAAATCGAAATTGAAGAATAAGCTGTTAAAGCAGTGGAGGACATCCGCTGCTTTTTCGTTGTCTTTTTCTGGTTTTCAGCTCACGCATAGTTTGCTGTTTCTTGTCGCTCCTCTAGAAAGCTGATATAATAGCCTTATGAATAAAAAACGAACAGTGGACCTGATACATGGTCCGATTCTTCCCTCGCTCTTAAGCTTCGCCTTCCCAATCTTGCTATCAAATATTTTTCAACAGCTCTATAATACTGCTGATGTCTTGATTGTTGGACGATTTCTTGGTCAAGAGTCCTTGGCTGCAGTAGGAGCGACAACAGCGATTTTTGACCTGATTGTAGGTTTTACTCTTGGTGTTGGCAATGGCATGGGAATTGTCATTGCCCGTTATTATGGAGCTCGGAATTTCACTAAAATCAAGGAGGCAGTAGCAGCCACCTGGATTTTAGGTGCTCTTTTGAGTATTGTGGTCATGCTGCTGGGATTTGTCGGTCTGTATCCACTCTTGCAATATTTAGATACCCCTGCTGAAATCCTCCCTCAGTCTTATCAATATATTTCTATGATTGTAACCTGTGTCGGTGTTAGCTTCGCTTATAATCTCTTTGCAGGTTTGTTGCGATCTATTGGGGACAGTCTGGCTGCGCTTGGTTTTTTGATTTTCTCTGCTCTGGTCAATGTGGTTCTGGATCTCTATTTTATTACGCAATTGCATCTGGGAGTTCAATCCGCGGGACTTGCTACCATTATTTCGCAAGGCTTATCAGCGGTTCTCTGCTTTTATTATATCCGTAAGAGTGTGCCAGAACTTTTGCCACAGTTTAAACATTTCAAATGGGACAAGGCCTTGTACGCCGATCTCTTTGAGCAAGGTTTGGCTATGGGCTTGATGAGTTCAATTGTATCGATCGGCAGTGTGATTTTACAGTCTTCTGTTAATACCTTTGGTGCAGTGATTATTAGTGCCCAAACAGCGGCTCGACGCATTATGGCCTTTGCTCTGCTTCCGATGACAGCTATTTCTGCCTCGATGACGACCTTTGCTTCTCAGAATCTAGGAGCTAAGCGACCAGACCGCATTGTTCAAGGTCTTCGAATCGGCAGTCGTTTAAGTATATCCTGGGCAGTTTTGGTTTGTAGCTTCCTCTTTTTTGCCAGTCCAGCCTTGGTTTCCTTCTTGGCTAGTTCGACGGATAGCTACTTGGTAGAAAATGGTAGTCTCTATCTGCAAATCAGCTCAGCCTTTTATCCCATTCTGAGTCTCTTGTTGATTTATCGCAATTGTTTGCAGGGCTTGGGGCAAAAGGTTCTTCCTCTGGTTTCTAGCTTTATCGAACTAATCGGGAAAATCGCTTTTGTGGTCTTGATTATTCCTTGGGCAGGCTATAAGGGAGTTATCCTTTGCGAACCCCTTATCTGGGTTGCCATGACCATTCAACTCTACTTCTCACTCTTCCGTCACCCCTTGATAAAAGAAGGTAAGGCTATCTTGGCAACAAAAGTGTCATCATAGCTCGATTTGCTAAATAAAATCCATTTCCTCTAGTGAAAATCGAAAAAACTTGTGTTATAATAAGAAAGATTAAAATGTGAAAAAAGGAGATTCCTAATGGGACGTAAATGGGCCAATATCGTAGCCAAGAAAACGGCTAAAGATGGAGCTAACTCTAAAGTATATGCAAAATTTGGTGTAGAAATCTATGTAGCAGCTAAAAAAGGTGATCCAGATCCAGAATCAAACTCAGCTTTGAAATTCGTTATCGACCGTGCTAAACAAGCTCAAGTGCCAAAACACGTTATCGATAAAGCTTTGGACAAGGCTAAAGGGAACACAGACGAAACCTTTACAGAAGGACGTTACGAAGGTTTTGGACCAAATGGTTCTATGCTGATTGTTGATACTTTGACTTCAAATGTCAACCGTACAGCGGCTAATGTCCGTGCAGCCTTTGGTAAAAATGGCGGAAACATGGGCGCTTCAGGTTCAGTTTCATACCTCTTTGACAACAAGGGAGTTATCGTATTTGCAGGTGAAGATGCGGACGCGGTCTTTGAGCAATTGCTAGAAGCAGATGTGGATGTGGATGATGTAGAAGCAGAAGAAGGAACAATCACTGTTTACACAGCTCCAACAGACCTTCACAAGGCTATTGTTGCTCTTCGTGAGTCAGGTGTCGAAGAATTCCAAGTGACAGAATTGGAAATGATTCCTCAGTCAGAAGTAGAATTGTCAGGGGATGACCTTGAAACCTTTGAAAAACTTTACAGCGTTCTTGAGGACGACGAAGACGTACAAAAGATCTACACAAACGTAGACGGATTCTAATGACAAAAATATAACCCTTGGAAATACTGGATTTTCAAGGGTTATTGTTATTTTGTACGAATGAAAGGGGCAAAAAAGGGGCAAAATTAAAAAATACTATCCAACGTTTCTACGAGTTTACTCTCCATATCTTGCGTAGTATGGGAGTATATTTCTAAAGTCATTTTTGCGTTTGAGTGACCAACACGATCCATTATTGATTTGATAGGCAATCCAGACTCTGCTAAAAACGAGATGTGAGAATGTCTGAAAATATGACTAGATAAATTTTTTTCTATTCCAGCTTTCGCACCGTATTTTTTTATAATTTGAATAAAAGATGGTAATGTTATTGGGCTATTCCAGACCTCTAAACAAAAGATATAATCATCATCTTTTAGCGGCTGATAGCGTTCAGTGAGGCGGATCACTTGACGTTGTATGGCCTCTATAACCGCATCTGATACCAATATTGTTCTAATGGATTTTGCGGTTTTTGGCAATGTTTTTATTTTGTTTACTGAATCAAAATTACCTGTAATCTCAATTTTTTTGTTTTGGAAGTCTATATTTTTGAGTTGTAATGCTGTCAACTCTCCGTATCTCATACCAGTAAGAGCAAGAACCGTTACCATATCGGCATATTTTTGTTGATACGGTTGGCTGTTTAGTGCGTCTATTAATGTTTTGATTTCTTGCATAGTCAAAAACTTGTTGCGCTTTTTTTCAATATCTTCTAATGTTTCTGGCTTTTTAGGAATAACCGTGTAATTAACCTCGTTATTTTCGATATAAGAGTATTGAACTGCATAATCGAAGATGCTTTTGAGTCTGCTGCGGACTCTATAAGCTGTATGATAGCCATTGCTATCAATAATATTTTCAATCTTGCTCTGGATATACCGTCTATCGATATTAGCTAGTAAAGTTTCAGATGGTATTTCTTTTTTCATAGTTGCATCAACAAAAGTATAATTGTGTTTTGTAGATTCTTTTACTGTTTGCGCCCATGATTTATAGAAAAGGTTATAGATTTCTTCAAATGTAATGCTTTCTACTTGTTTTGTGCTGAGTTTTTTATTTATCTTCTCTTGCAACAAGATAGCAGCTTGATTTCTTGCCTGGGGAGTTTTCTTCTCCATGGTCACTGACACTTTTTTTAATTTCTCAGTATAAGGGTCTTTGTATCTCTCAAAAAATTTATATTTGCCGTTTGGCAATTCTTCCATCCACATTGATTTTACCTCACTTTTTTGATAAAATGGGTATAAGAAAAAGAGCTTTTTAATGCCTTTTACTATACATGCTGATCCTCACACTCAAGATTGCCGTCGGAGAGTGTGGGGATTTTTTGAGTTGTTTCCAAAATGGAAACAGTTGCTAGATAAAAAGAAAAGTAGCCGTATCAAATACGGCTACCATCACGTTATGGATCTAAGATCCAAATGTAAACTTTATGGAGCTAAACTCCTAATAGCTGTATTGTAATATAATTATTAAGAAATGTCAAGAGATTAGAAATGGTTGTTTCCTATACATAGTTTCCTCATGCTCTCCTCGGCCAAAATTTGAGCGTGGGGACTTTTTTTATTTCGTTTCAAAGAAATTTCCGCAATTTTTGCAATGCCACTGTTTATTTCCTTTTTTGCCAGCAAATCCAGCTAAAGCACCAACTCCACCAGTCAAAACAGCTCCACCAACGGCCTTTCCAACAGAAAAGGCTTTTTTGTCTTGTTGTAAGAAAGTGACATCTTTAGACTTGCAATTAGGGCAAGTGATGATATTCTGCTTTTTCTCTTGCTTTTTCTTCTCTTGATTTGCTCTAAATTCTTCAAGTTCACGTTCTCTCTGCTCTGGAGATTTTTTTTGGTTATCAATCACTGCACCTATGACACCTCCAACAAAAATAACAATTATGATAATAGCAATTATATTCATTTTCTCTCCTTTTTAATTAAGTAATGCTAAATATTCTTCTTTGACCATGATTTCATCGGCAATGGTTTTTAAATTATACTTTTCCATAAATACCAGGTAATTAAATGTAGTGGCATCTTCGGCTATATCCAACTCAGCTTTCATAAGGTGATGGATCATATTCCTATTAGCCTCAAGCTCACACTTTTCCCTAAAAAGCTGATAAGTATCTGGCGCGTGGTTTCTATGGCCTATCTCATGTAAAGCGACTTGTACCCTTTTTTCATCAGATATAGCATCACTCAAAAACATAGTTTTGAGGGCTGGGATGTAAAAGGCTTCATCTGGAAATAGACCATCTTCAAAAATCTCTATATCTATGCCTATATTTTGAGAAAATTCTTTTTCAGTCATAAACAATCCAACCTTTGATTATTATTGTTTTCTGAGATAGATCTCTATTATGTTTTGAATTGCTTTTTTATCTTCTTCAGTTAGTGGTTTACCATTGAAGCGCATAGCAGTAGAGGCAAGTTCCTCAACATCGACTTCTTTGCCCTCGAAAAAGAATTGTTCTTTTTTATTAGCGATGGCAGGGTTATCCGTGCGACCAAGCAAATAATCTAAAGATACATTTAAATAATCAGCGATTTCTTGCATTCTTTCTGTACTAGCTTTTTGTTTTTTTAAGGAGTAGAGTGTATTTCTACTATATCCAAGCTTTTCTTCTAATGCATTTATTGAAAGTCCTTGTTTATTTGCAAGTTCTTTTATTCTTTCAAATGTCAGAAACATTGTTTTATCAACCTTTCTAAGCATTACGAAAAAATAATTAAATTATTTAATTAAAATTGTTGACAAAATTAAATAAATAATTTAGAATTATATTCGTAAGCTAAAGAGTTAGCGAACAAGACAACTAAAAAATAAAGCCTAATGAAACTGATTGGCGTCCGTTTTTCTAGGTATAACCTTACTTTTAGTAGGTCTTTTCTCTATGTTTTGATTTTAAATCATTTATTTAAAAATGTCAAGAAATTCGCTAACTTTTTAGATAATTTTTTAAAAAGAAAGGAGGAGAGGAGAATGGTAGAGCCTTTCTTAATTGGCTTTGTTTTCGGTAGTTTTCTGTGCTACATTGTCGCTACTCTGATAGGTGCTGTATTGGACTTTAAACTTCAGAAGTGGCAACAACAAAGCGATAAAAGCAATCCAACCTGTAAGGATTGAAAACTGTAATTCTGTGAGAGTCAAGGTAGCAACAGCTATCAATGCAGTCCCTAAACCTACAGATGAAATGTAAGTTGTGATTTGTGTATAAACTTTATCAGGTATCAATTTTCTATTTCGTCCACATGAAATACAGTAATAAATTGAACCGAAAAATATAAAGCAAAGAATAAGAACGAATACAATAGCAAGGATTCTTTGTTCTGTAAAAGCTTTCAAGAAATCTGTTAACAGTGAATCAGAAATAGGATAGAAGGTAGTAAAAAGGTGAAATCCTACGATAACTGTCAAAATCGGAACTATGACACCATATAAGACGATTTCCTTTAGATAGTGAAAAAATGAAGATTTCATTATTCTCCTCCAGTCGTTTTTATTTTAATTATATCAAATTTAGAAAGGAAGAATATGAGTAAAGAACTAAAGATAATCAAGGCTAAAATCAAAACTCGTTTGATTGAGTTGGATATGACTCAAGCCGAATTGGCAAAACAAGTATCTGTAGCATCATCAGTTATTTCAGAGCTGCTGAAATATGGAAAAGGTAGTGAGTCTGTTAAGGAAAAAGTTGCAGATGTTTTAGGGATTGAGAATCCTTGGAGAAATCACTGAGAGGTGCATACATGCAAGAGAAAATAATACTGAATTGGCAGAAGAAAAATCAGCAACTTAGTCAGCTGATGATCGATAGTCTTGAGGGGCTAGATGTTTGGGAAACTATTTTAACACTAGGAAAAGTAAGAAGAGGAACATTATGAACGAACTTATCAACGTTACACTTAATGACAGCCATGAGCCTGTTGTTTCAGGAAGACAACTACATGAGGCTCTGGGAGTTAAAACAGAATATAAGAAGTGGTTTAGTCGCATGACTGAATACGGCTTTAATGAAAACGAGGACTTTTTAAAGGTGACCCAAAAATGTCTCACCTCTTCAACAGGTCAAAACACGACTGACCACGTCATCAAGTTAGACATGGCCAAAGAAATTGCCATGATCCAGCGAACGGACAAAGGAAAAGAAGTCCGACAATACTTTATCCAAGTAGAAAAAGACTTCAACAGTCCTGAGAAGATTATGGCAAGAGCCTTGCTCATGGCGGATAAGAAAGTCCACAAGCTAGAGGCTCAGATTGAGGCTGACAAACCCAAAGTCCTCTTTGCGGATGCTGTGAGTGCAAGCCATACATCTATCTTGGTCGGCGAACTTGCCAAGCTCATTAGCCAAAACGGCTATAAAATCGGTGCCAATCGCCTCTTTGCTTGGATGCGTGAAAATGGCTACCTGATTAAGCGCAAAGGTTCAGACTGGAACATGCCAACCCAACGTAGCATGGACTTGAAACTCTTTGAAATCAAGGAAACAAACGTGCAACACGCAGATGGACATATCAGTGTGAACAAGACACCAAAAGTCACTGGCAAGGGGCAACAGTACTTTATCAACAAGTTCCTTAATCAGGAATGCACAATCGAGAGTTACAGAAAGGGGCTTAAATATGAGGTATGCAGTATATAATCAGGAATACCAACGAGAACTACACTCAGATGAACAATCACTCAGCTCAAAACTCAGATCTAAGCTTACAAGCTAAAGGGTTGCTATTGGTATTGATGTCTAACAAGGATACATGGCGCCCTTATATTGATGAACTTTCCAAACGCTCCAGGAATGGGCGTGACGCTCACAGGGCAGCTTTTGATGAGTTAAAAGAGGCTGGTTATATCCGTATCTATCGCAAGAGCTTTGGTCGTGGTAAAGGTATCCAGAATTTTCCTTTAGTTCAAGATGTACCAATTTCAGATAGTTATTGGGAGTATTGGGTAAGCAATCTTGAAAAAGAGTTATCCACAGAATAGAAAAAGGGTTTATTTACAACTTACTGATTTTACAAAGTTGAAAAGTTCAAAAGTTGAATTTTACAAAGTTGAAAAGTTCAAAAGTTGAAAAATCCGACACTAACAATAACTAATAAATAATAATAACTAACTTAATAATAATCTAAGCCTTACGGCACTAACTTAGTAATAACTACTAACTTTACAACAAACTACTACTTATCTAAATAAAAGAGAGAAATTTAAAATTTAGGATTTTGCAAAAATAGGAAAGGAGTACTCATGAAGCAATTAAAACTAAGTATTAAACCCAAGCAAGAACCTACTGAGGGTCAATCTCTTAATTCTTCAGGTTATTCAGTAAAAATCAATGACTGGGAACTTGGGCGTGGAGTCACTGGCTTCAAACTAGAAATGCCTGCGGACGGAAAACCAAAAATCACTATTGATTTTACACCAGATGTTATTGAAACTAATGGCGTGGTTGTGGATCCTCAAGTTTTAGAAGCGTTTGAGCAAGCTTACTCAGACTTTACTACTAAAATCCAAAATGAGCAAGAAAAATCTGAGCAGAGGTTGCAGGGTATTGCAAAATCACTGACTATTATCGAACGCTATATTAGCTTAAGGCAGTTATTTACTCAGAAAGGATGGGAAGAGATAAACAGCCTTTACAATTACCAACTGAACGAAAAAGAGCGTAATTTGTCAAAAGACATAACACTGGATGACAGTGAAACCAATGTCTTTCGCAAATACGCTCAGAGGGCTATGGGGATTATCGAATAACCCCGTGCATTCTATCTGTAAGTCTATTCTGCTCATTGATAGACTTAGACAGGTTGCTAGCTACACGGCTATCTCTTGAAAATTCATCTAGGACTTTGGCGAGTGCTTTAGACAAATTTTCAGAGTTATCAATGCCGTACTCATCAAGAATCATCTTGATAACTAGATCGTGCATAACATCATCTCCTTTCTGCTTACATTATAGCAGAAAAGGGGATTAGAAACAGAAAGGAGGAAAGAATGAACGAACTAGTATTATCAAATAATCCTAGTCAAATCGAACTGGAAATTAAACGATTTCTATCAGTTCCTTTAAAATTAAAAATTTTACGAGAATGTTTGTTGTATTTGTTCTTTAAAATGGCTAACGATACGACAGATATAACGCTAGAGAAGTCGACCGTACATTCTAGCGATGGAGCAAGAAAGACAGTCTATACAGTAACTGTATATGACTAAACAAAAAAGCACCTGACGGCAATCAGGCGCATGACAAAATTATTCAAGAAAATTATACCACGAAAGGAGCAAAAATGGAAACAGTTCAAATCGTGAGAATTAAAGATGTGATCATCGAGAAGATTTCTGCAAACGATGAAGAACTAGAGCACATCTTTGGATGTTCAAAACGGCAAGCTGGTGACATGAGGCGAGAAATGAAAAAATTGCCTAGCCAGAAAAAACACCTCAGAAACGATGGTCAGCTTGTCACAATCAAAGGTTTTGATGCTTATCTGCAATATCGAGGTAGTCAGTCATGGAAGAAAGAAATGGCTAAAACCGTTAAGATGACACGATAGCAGAATAATAACTACTAATAAACAACAAACTACTACTAATCTAAATAAAAGAAAGGATAACTGAGTTATCCACAGAAGAAAAATCATGATTGACAAAGACCAAATTATCAAAGCGCAACAAGAAAAAATTGAACGTGTAGAAAAATTGCAAGAAGAACTACATAAACTATCTATGTTAGGATTGCTAACTGTAAATTTTTTAAACTTACCTGATGAACTAAAAATCTCAATGAATTCAATCCATGATGTCTCACATACTATCAAGGATGTATTGAATGGCATGAGTCCAAAAGAGGATATTGAGAAAATATGGCAGAAAATGAGGAGGAAGAATAATGTTAGCAAAACTAAAAGAATTTTTTGGACTAGATGACCTTTGGGGTGACGACCAATCAAAATCAAACAGCAATCTAATTGACGTCAGAACCCTCCAAGCCGAAAACAAACAGCTTAAAGCCATCATCAAACAACAAAACGACTTATTAAAAGAGCTATCTGAGGAAAATATGGATCTTGGACGTAGTCGCAGACAGTACGCTGATACAGTCGCAATGCAACAGCACCTAATTGATGTCTATCAAGACATGGCAGGGTAGGAGGTAGCACATGGACAGAGGACTATTTGGCACCTTTGACTATGATCGTGACTACTTGCAGCCTCCTGAACCCAGGGAAGAACGTGACCCAGCTGATTGGATTTTCAGTGCTGGTCAATGGATCTATGTAGGAGATTGTTAGCCTATGAATAGAGAACACAACGAAAGGTAGAAGGAAATGACGAATAATCAAATTGTAGAAGCAAAAGGCGACTTTTTAACCAACCCACAGCTACTTAATGAGCCTACTGAAAAAGTCATCAAATTGATGGCTTTTTTGTTATACTAGAGATGAG